>Ga0131853_10000497_pt1 | contig 72393 bp, 66 predicted proteins | sample TergutLab28metaG_FD_92764 | JGI IMG/M metagenome (GOLD analysis project Ga0131853, IMG submission 92764) | Labiotermes labralis P1 segment gut microbial communities from Petit-Saut dam, French Guiana - Lab288 P1 (version 2) (version 2) | ecosystem: Host-associated > Arthropoda: Insects >... | reverse complement strand
TTGGTCTTGCTTCTAAAGCAAAACCTGAATCCATATTTTGTTTTCTCATTTTCTTGAATCCTTTCATACATTTGTATTCCTACGTGTTTCGTTTATATTTAAATAATGTTGGTGGAATAAATACCCCTCTCAAACATTAAATAAACCAATATATTTTTTCTATATCTTTTAAACGAAATCTGTAAGAATACATGTATGAAACCATAATATTTGTATCACATAGATTCAAGTTTTCATTTAAAAGATTTAATCACTTATTGGTAGCTCAGTAAGTATCATAGCAGGTCTAATTCCACGTACATCACCTCTAGCTATTCCATTCCATCCACCCATGCCACCATTCATTGTTATAACCCTAACTACATTACTTGGAACACCATTGTAAAAACCTCTTAACCAGTATCCTGCATGTACTCCCTCTACATGGTGATTATTCGCTAAACGACTTTCATTCGTGAAGAAGAATGTATTCATATCCGCATAAGAAAGCAAAAAAGCACCATCATAATTATTCGGCAATCCGCTCATCATTGTGCCAGTACTTACCGTAAACTCTATATCTGCACCAACTGCATTATTTGGCAAATTCAAACCATTAACCATCGAGGAATCCGGCAATATCGCCAAATCATGTGCCCATGTCTGCGAATTGAAGAAATCTAAAACAGCTCCATTACGTATTTCACTAAACTGATATCCATTTCCACCAACAACATTAACTCGATAATGCCATCTCAAAGGTCCCGCATAAATATTAGCCGTCATAACTAAGAAATCTGAACCTGTTCCATGTCCTCCCGGACCCATTGTGTTAGAAAGTACTAAATAGTCTGTCTCTCCCAACATTACTGTCATCGGTAAAGTATTCAAAATCCTATCTATAATATCTTCACCATCCGGATCTGACGGAGCGCCAAATGGACTATTTTCCCAATCGCCTACACTTCCCACACCAGCAAATTCACCAATCACATGAATCGCATAAAACCACTCACCTACCGGTGGATTGATTGATATCGCATCAAGCAATAAAGAAGTAGCCTCTCCCGGCTGCAACAAGCTTGCCCAATATGCCCAACCATCTTCTTCATCAATCACCCAGAAATTTCCTGTTGGGCGACCTCTGGCAATCCAATCAGACATCAAAATGACACCATTTTGAATATTTACGCCCAAAGGTCCCTCTGGCGCCAAAGTATTTCGTGCTGTATGAGTCGCTGTTCCTGTAGCTAAATTTCCATCTGCATCAATATAAGTTCTAGTTGCTGTTTCTGTCTCACCAACTCCCCAAAAACCTGCAGAGCCATCATTGCTACCTGCTGCCGTTTGATCCTCTACTACATAATCAATGCCATCTCCTGATGTTTCCGTTTGCAAACAGTCCGGATTTTGATTAAATGTTGGCATAAACACCGTTTGTCCACCCATTGTCCAACTTACATAACTACGAAAACGTCTTAAATCAGCATTGCTATTTAAATCAACCCTCGTCGTTGGAATATGAACATCCCATGACATGTAATTATCACGTGTTGCTGTGCTACTAAAAGACACATTATCCACTGACATAAATTCTCTCAATTGGATTCTCACTAATAATGGCTCATTGCCAAAGTTTTCCGCAAAAACATCTTTATTCCGACCGTCAAAATGATCATGAATTCTACCACCCTCAATTGGTGGTGGAGTGTACCCATCAATCGGGTTGGTCGCTCTCTGTGAAATACTACTCCAAGCAAAAGTCCCCGTCAGCAACATCGCCCCGGCCAAAACGGACGCAGTTATCGCTGCTAATTTTTTTCTACGAGAGTGATTGCCCCCCCCCCCTGTCTGAAAACGGCATTTGAATCTGTTTTTTGTCTCATAATTTTCTCCTCTTTCTGTTTTTTAGATGGTTCTTACCATCCTCTTACTTCATCTTTCATTGTTACCCAAACGACTTCCGTCGTTCATTTACATATAATTTAGTTCGTTGCGATATTCAAAATCATTTCACAACCCTCTAAAATTTATATCCCTTAAAAGTCTAATTTATACCCAACAAATCCAATATTTCTTCCTTAATCCGATCCACTTCCATATCGTCTTCCTGCTCCACTTCACCCGGTGCATCTTTTCGCTTCAACACAATGCGCATCATAGCAACAAAAGCAATCAACAAAGCCACAAAAATTCCAATCGCTATCACATTTTCCCTGATGAAAAACATAGCCCGGCCCAAAAGTAGATTGTGCCAGACAACCCGACCTACGATATTTTCCGGTCGAACAATCTCCCTATCCGGAGAAGGATTCTCAACGCCTTGGGTCTGAAAGCCCCGCTGCCCGGTATCCCGATAATCCTCATAAATCAAAACCACACGATGGGTCATGGTTGTGGTCTCACTAACCATAAATGTAATGTCATCACCCACCCGGATTTCCTGTGGGTCTACCTGTCTTGTGACAATCAATGCATCTCTGGGTATCTCACTTTGCATACTACCTGTCAGCACCCGCATGGCAGAAAGTCCTGCTATATGTCTGGGTACACCTGCCGCTTCTTCTCTGGTTAGAAAAAACACAGCAACCAATATCACAACCAAAAAAATGTAAAACAATACACCACGCATCCGTGCTTTTTTGTTTTGTATGTTTTTTTCCTTTTCCCCCACTTCCATTTCTATCAAATCCTTTCACAACATGGACTACAACAAATATATAACACACTATTTTCTTCCTGTACGGAAAAACTGGTCAACAATCTTCTCTAACTCGTGAATAAACATTTTTACAAAATCCCAGCAAACTTTTTTTGCAAAAACAGTCATTTTTGGTACAAAAAGAGCACCTCTCGATGTTCTGAAAGACACTCTCTCATAAAAATAACGTATCGCAATTCCCAATCATTCGTGTAACTTTCTAAATGCTTCTAACTTCTTTCTTCTATCCAAGCTTTTTCCATTGCCTCTTTCAACTTTTTGATATATTGCCGCGTAACAGGTATCACGGCTCCATTTTGCATCACAACGGTTTTTGTTTTGCTTTCAAACTTTTCAATATGAGAAACCGACAACAAACTGGAGCGGTTCACTTGCATAAAGTCATCATTATCAAACAAAAGTTCCTTTATTTTTAACATAGATGATGTAAATTCAAATTTACTTTGTCCATAATAAACACACATCATATAATTTGATACTTCAAAATGGGAAATCGATGCCACATCAATTTTCCTTGTTTCATTTAAAGATGAAAACAGCAAAGACTTATCCCGCCTTTTTTTAGCTTCTTGCGTGGCCTTTTTTAGCACCTTTGTAAAACGCTTTTCTGCATCCGCATCCTTGTTCACATAATTAAACGCACTTACATCAAAGGCCGTTTTCCAATGCTTTTCTGATTTGGTCACAAAAATAATAATGCCTTGAAAACCATCTTCCCGCAATTTCTTTGCTACTTCCACACCACTTTTACCGGGCATACTAATATCCAAAAGCACAATATCCACAGTCACAGAAACTCTCGTATCTTGAAAATCAATTAAAAGCGCATCACCGCTTTCATATTCTTTCAGTTTGATTGGAATATTTCCTTGCTCCTTTACCTTTTTACACATCTCAAAAAAATAAGCGCGCTCTACCGGATTGTCATCACAAAGTGCTATTTTTAATGGTTTCACAATCTTTTCCCCTCTTTTTACGCACAATAATAGGAACCCCTCATGTCAGAAGTTCCCAAATCTTTTTCTCACTTTTGTAATCACTCAGATGTAACCTAAAATCAATTAAAAAACTTACTCACATTTTCATATTTCCAGTGCAAAAACTGGTATGAGAAACATCATACACCATGTTTCTTTGAAAAAACCATTTTGATTCTAATACATATATTTTTCGTGAAAAACGTACATTTCCAAAATTTTAATCACACATTTCCTCATATTTTTGTGATAATTTTTTCACAAACTATTTCTTTCTTTACATTTCTATTTTAATATCGTAAAATACAATCATAATTTGTCACAAGGCAATTTTCTAAAGGAAAGGACATAATCACCCATGAAAATATATTTGGAAAAACAACAGTCAATTACCCCCCCCCCCGTCACTTTTTTATTTCTTTTATAGGTATTTATGTTTCCTTTTCCTTTCATGACCCCCATCAAAAAATGATGTTCATGAAATAGAGGAGGTGCATATGTTATCTATATTTATTTGTGAAATCAATCCGGAACAACGAACTCATTTAGAACAAACCATTACAAACCAGATATTAATTGAGAATCTAAATGCAAAGCTCGTTCTCTCTACAAGTGACCCTACGCAAATTTTAGACTATCTCAAAGAACACCCCAGGACTTCCGGACTTTACTTCTTAGAGGCAAACTTGCAACATGAAATGGATGGATTTACTTTAGCCGCAGAAATCAGAGAACGGGATTTACTTGGACATATCGTTTTTGTCACCGGGCATAGCGAATTGACTTTGACGACCTTTTCTATGAAAATAGAAGCCCTTGACTACATTGTCAAAGGCAAAGAATATGATGAAATCAGGGAACGTATCGTCGCATGCTTACATGTTGCACATCAGCGTTATATGAACACACTGGCACAAGCAAACGAGCTGTTCCAAGCAAATGTAAGCGGCAAGAGATTGTTCTTTCCCATCAGTGATATTATGTTTTTTGAAACCTCTGATCGTACAAAAAACAGAGTGATATTACATTTAGAAAATGAAACCATAGACTTTCGTTATTCCTTAAAAGATGCTGAAAATCAAAATAGCAACCTGATTCGTACCCATAGTTCCTATGTAGTCAATCTACAAAATATAGACTATGTAGACCCTAAACAAATGGAAATCAAAATGACAAACGGCGAATTTGTCCGCTTATCCGTACGGGGCTTGCAAGCTTTAAAGAAAAAATTAAACTTCTAATACAAGATGAAGATTACAAAAACCAATCAAAAAAATAAAACATACGCTGGATTTGCCACTGTTTACCACATATAACCTAGACCCGTCCGGTGATAACATGATTTCCGAAACATAACTTTCTCCAACCTTTATATTTACGGAAAAAGATGCGCTTCTGATTGAAAGGCTCCAATAAAAGTAGGAACATCACTTACACGACGAAAAATATATGTTTCACCGGAAATAACGACCTCAAGGTCAAGATTTTTATTTATAAATGAAAATGATTCAAATTCATCAATTTGATATGTTCCTGACGCTCTTAACTGCCGTTTCCAATTTGGCTCTCTGTTTAGAAAACCTATCGCAAGAATCAAAGTACTACTCGCAATTGTAATAAAAACGATTTTTAAAATTATACGTTGTTTTTTACTTTGCATTATCTCACCCTCACTTCAAAAGACTCTCCAACTCTAGCTGTTGTAGTAATTATTCGAACAAACCGCCAAGGAGCATTTGGATTAGCATTTGGTCGTTCATAAATTCTGTACTGTCTTGCTTGCATTTGATGATTTACATATAAGTGTACTTGTCGATTTAGCATGTTATTTGGAACTGTTATAAAACGAGTACCTGCACCCGCAGGCGAAGCTGTACCACGACTTACAGAAATAGACGCTGCTTTCCAATTAAGCCCAAAAGAAAAACTAAATGTTCCTCCCGTGCCATTTGTCCAACCAAAACCACTACCAGGCGTTCTAAATATTGCTCCATTTGCTGTCTGCCCTCCTGCTCTTTGCCTTCCTGTCCAAGCAGTATGTGTTTGGGTCCGTATATGCCTTGTTTGCACTCCTGTAGCATTTCTTTGACGCAAATCACTTGCACTTAATTCAGATAAAGCCTCCTGCAATTGCCTCGCATGTTCTAATTCAGCTTCCTCACTCAAATCTATTACCAATATTTCAGATGAACTCTGTGCAAAAACAGGAATACCCATGCTCAACAACGCAAACACCATAACCAATATAACTATTTTTCTCATAATCAATCTTTCCTTTCTTTTTTCAATAATGCAACTTTCGTTAATTAATATAACACATTCTGTTTTATCTTAGGAGCAAGCATCACCTTACCTTTTGCTTATATTTTTGGCATTTCACCATTTTTAAGGGGGCAAGCAGGGAGCAACAAATGATTGCCCCTTAAATCTTGCGGTTTTACTTTACTTTTAAACTTTATCTGATACACTATTAGCAAAGTGATTTCAGAAAGGAGACGCTCCATGACACTCGCAATACTTTTAAAAAACGCACGAAAAAAAATTGGACTTTCTCAAAGTGAAGTTGCAGAAATGTTAAACATTTCCAGGCAATCTGTTTCAAACTGGGAAAATGAAAGGGCATATCCCGATATTGATAATCTTCTACTATTGGGTGAAATTTACAAAATATCACTAGATGAGCTGAATTTAAAAAACAAATTAATGGAAGGCACAACTTATCCTGAACACAAAATAAAACCCAAAGACGAAAGTGCTCTTTTAGGTATCTTTTTATTGATTGGTTTTTTTATTCCCTTTTTCGGCGTAATCGCCCCGTTTTTTATATTATACAAAAACAAAAAAACAAATGCTTTCTACTATGTAATCATTGTAGCAAGCATTTGCTGCATTATATTCAGCATCTTTAGTTCTTTTGTAATTTTAAATAACCCGTTCTGGTACCGGTAATGCGATAACTCCCATTTACCGTTCGAAGTCGTGGTGAACCACCCACTATGCGCTCTATCGTAATAATCACCTCTTCCCCTTGTGCATTCTCTACCACCACTTCTTTTTGCGTTTCCGTTGCCTAAACAATCTATTTTTACTCTACTACATTTCATTTACTTGAAAAAGCAAGCACTGCTTTACATCATGCTCATATTTTTGGCATTTAACTATTTTTTAAGGAGCAAATGGGGGATTGCATGCTTTGCCGCACCGGAGAGTTTTTGCTTTATATTCCGAACACTTCATTAAAATCAATCATTTTTTGCATTCATGACAACGATTGAAATTCCCTCTTCTTCAAAACAATCAAGTAACTTTTCATACCCTCTATTTGATTGATGAACAGATAGTAGCTTTACACCCCCTGAACCAAGAATATTACAATTTTGCCGCCCATAAACTTCTACCTTTTCAACTTCATCTAACGTAAATATTTGGGTTTTAAATAATGAGCGATGGCTTACACTTTTACAATGGACTATCACTTTCCAGCGAAAATAGTCCACTACCATCCCAATACTAAAAATCAAGAACACCAAACAAGTTAAATACATACTCCAATGAACGGTATCATTTCCTCTTTCTTGCGAAAATCTCATAAGGGCTAAGAATAAAATAAAAGCAGCAGTAAGTGCAGTCCATTTCCATAAATAAAATGTTGATTGACGAACGACAAAACAATCACTGCCCATTTTCTTTTCATGCTTCTTATCAATAACATCAGCAATTATTGAAGCAATAATCACAATAAGCAAAAACAACATATATAGTAAAAATTCAGCTAGATGTAAGTTCATAAAACCTCCATATTTGTAATTTTCATTTTGTCCCAATTATCTTATAACAACCCAAGACTAGCTCTACAAATGACTGCATATAGCCTGTTAAATTTTTATCTTTATGATAAACAAGAGATACCATCCGCATTATTTGCAACAATATCTTTGAGTAAAATTGTATTAAATACACCTTCTCTATATTCACAAATACCTTTAGCATCTCCCCCTCCTCGCTATATTAGTATTATATTCCGAATATTTCAAAAATCAATCGTTTTTCGGATTTCATTCCATATAATGCAGTGATTGCTTTCAGTTCTCCAAGTTCATGTAATATTTCCATATTGTTGTCTTCGTAATCGCCGATATGCCCAGGCAAACCTACCAATGCTATTTCTTACATCATTAAAATATAAACGCCGCTCCTCATTTGGGCTTTCCTCAAAAACAATCATTAAAATTTCTTCCTCAACTTCTATGCTATTTAGCAACGAAATAATTCGATTGAGCTCCCGCAACAACGATTTTATTTTTTCACTAAAATTTTCTTGGGTCAACCAATCATTGCCGACATATCTTCCAACATATTTCGTATAATAGATTGATATTGTAAAATGAATGATAAAATCACCCTCATACGTATCTTCCACTACAAACAAGTTATCTTCCGTAAGTAATATATAACACATACAATCCGGTATATGGCTATTCTTGCCCGGCATAATCCGAGCAATCATCTGCTGCAAAACTCTACATCCTTTTATTTCACCAATCGTTCGCAAAACAATCCTCCACTGGCTTCATTTTTGCTACAAATTCTTTCCTGAAATAATTAATCATACCTACAATTATGCGTCGTATTTTGTGACGCGCTTTTTACTTTTACAAAAACTTTATTTCCTGTTGATTTCAACACACTACTCTGGAAAAATGGGTGGAATACTACAATAAAAGAGGGATGAATGGACTTATGCCACAAATAACAAAGTTACGCTACTTTAGCATAATCAATAATTGACACCTCTTGAATTACTTCTTTCACTGTATTTACAATATTTTCCAGCTGTGCCATCACTTCATCAATAAAATATTTTTCCCCGCATAATTCACATTCTAAGCATGGTACATTTCTGATAATAATAATATTACTATCAAACTCTATTACCTTTATCGCTTTACTTTCTTTCAACATTTCATTTTTACAGTAAAAACAAACCATAGTTTACCTCCTTGTTTTCAAATCATCTTCGAACTTAATATTATTTGGTACATAAGCAATAATAATCCACACATATTCTCCATTGAAACCTATCACAACATGAATCGGCTTTTTGACCTCTCCATTTAAAGTACCATATCCAAAAACCAAACATGATGGATAAGGATAGTCCTCCGGATAATCTTCAATAATTTCCCCATTATCTATACAAGCAAAAACATCAAGTCTACTTATACCTCTTTTAAGTAATTGACTACTTGCATGGTCACTCCATATTATTTTTGTTCTATTTTCCATAGCATCTCTTATATCACTAATTGTCATATATTACTCCATCATTTATATTATATTTTCTTTACAAATTTCAAATCCTCTGCCAGCATTTCCTCACTATTAATATCTCATCAATACGCTAATATTTAGCAAAATTTAACCGCCAAGCTTACCTGTAACCTGATTATACCACAATGTTACTTGCTAGGCACTTCCTAATTCATGTCTATTTGAAAGTATACTCTTAGTTTGAAAATAACTCAAAAACCAAATAATCCACTTGATTTTCTTTTTTATTCGCTATCATTAAATTTCCTTTTTCCCACTTCATTTCAAGTTGCTCACGAAATTTATCAATGACACTTAAAAACGAAAAACCCCCCAGCCAACGGGGCTAGGGGGCAATCGCTATAATATAGTTATCTAAAGGAATGAGAGTAAAGTTTGGTACTTTAAATCACTTTAAAGCTGCCTAACTTTATGAGGGGGAGATAGCTGTTTTCAACTATCTACTTGACTATTTTAAAACAAATATGTGTCCAAACTATGTTTTTCTTATTAAAGAATAAGAAAATATATTATATATTTATTAAGAGAACTTATTTTCATCTATTAGCCATAGGTATATAATCCCGATGGGGAGCCAATGAACGATAAGCCGGACGAATGATTTTGTCCACATTTTTTAACTCTTCTAACCGATGCGCACTCCAACCCACAATACGAGCTGTGGCGAAAATCGGTGTGTACAACTCAGGCGGTAATTCCAGCATACTATAAACCAAACCACTGTAGAAATCCACATTGGCACTAACACCTTTATAGATACGGCGTTTCTCGGAAATCACTTCCGGTGCCATATATTCCACCGTTTCATACAAAGCATACTCTGCCTCTTTGCCTTTTTCTTTTGCCAGTTGTTTTACAAACTCTTTAAAAATATCCGCACGTGGGTCAGAAATAGAATAAATCGCATGACCCATACCATAAATAAGCCCTTTTTTATCAAACACTTCCTTATTTAAAAGTTTTTCCAAATATTTACGTATCTGGCTCTTATCGGTCCAATCTGTAAGAGATTTTTTCATATCTTCAAACATATGGGTTACTTTTATATTTGCACCGCCATGCTTTGGCCCTTTCAAAGATGCCATAGCAGCCGCAATAGTAGAATATGTATCCGTTCCGGAAGATGTTACTACATGAGTCGTAAAGGTTGAGTTATTACCACCGCCGTGATCCATATGCAAAACCAAAGCCATGTCCAATATTTTAGCCTCCAACTCCGTATATTGACGATTTTCCCGCAACATCATCAAAATGTTTTCTGCGGTGGACAGCTCCGGCAAGGGTGCATAAATAAATAGATCCGTACCCCTTTTATAAAAATACGCATGATAACTATAAATCATCAACATGGGAAATTGACTAATCAAGTTAAGGCATTGACGCAATACATTTGGCAAAGCGGTATCATCTGCCTTTCGGTCATAAGAATAAAGGCTCAAAATGCTCCGAGAAATGTTATTCATCATATCTTTGCTTGGTGCTTTCATAATCACATCACGGACAAAGTTTGACGGCAAGATTCGCCTTTCTACCAAAATTTCATGAAATTCCTGCATCTGCTCTTCCGATGGCAATTCTCCAAATAACAGCAAATAAGCCGTTTCTTCAAAGCCTCTATGTTTGGCTGTTAAAAACCCGTCCACCAAGCTTTTTACATTATAACCACGATAATACAGTCTACCCGCACACGGCACTCTTTCCCCATCTACCATATCATACGTGACAATATCAGAAATATTTGTCAATCCGGCCAATACGCCTTTTCCATTTATATCACGTAAGCCGCGTTTTACCTCATATTTTGTATAAAGCTCTTTATCTATCGTATTACTTGCCTCACTTCTAAGAGACAAGTCCTGAATAATTGGTGTGTTTTCAAATAAAATAAAATCATAGTCTTTTGACATATAAATCCTCCTATCTTCTCAGTGGGTATCTCTTTGCATTATATTAAATCTGCAATGAAATGTCTATTAAAATGTTGACTTTTCTTCAAATCACATGGATACTAGTTGTTAGCAAATGTATTTTGGGAGGCAACGCAATTATGAAACGTATTATTTTAACAGGGGGCGGAACTGCCGGGCATGTCACACCGAATATCGCATTAATTCCCCGATTAAAAGAACTCAATTATGACATTCACTATATCGGCTCTTACGAAGGCATTGAAAAAGAGCTCATTGAACCCTTAGACATCCCTTATCACGGAATTTCTTCCGGAAAACTACGGCGTTATTTTAGCATTCAAAACTTTACAGACCCCTTTCGTATTTTAAAAGGTTTTCATGAGGCCAATACCATCATCAAAAAACTACAGCCAAATATCCTTTTTTCAAAGGGGGGTTTTGTCACCGTTCCGGCTGTGGTAGCCGCTAGACGCAACAAAGTGCCCGCCATTATTCATGAATCTGATATGACACCGGGTTTGGCCAATAAACTAGCCTTACCCTCTGCTGTAAAAGCTTGTTGCAATTTTCCTGAAACATTGAAGTTTCTGCCTGCACAAAAAGCCGTTTTGACCGGTTCGCCCATTCGCCAAGAATTACTTTGCGGTGACCGTGATGCCGCTTTAAACATGTGCAGCTTTTCCGGTGATAAACCCGTCATTCTTATCATCGGTGGCAGCCTTGGCTCCGCAAGTATCAACAATGCCATCCGACTGGATTTACCAAATCTACTGGAACATTTTGACATCATTCATCTTTGTGGCAAAAACAAACTGGATCAAAACCTACAAGGGCTTCATGGTTATGCCCAATTTGAATATTTGACTTCTACCTTTCCTGATGTCTTAGCACTCAGTGATTTCATTATTTCTCGTGCCGGTGCCAATGCCATTTGTGAATTATTGGCATTGCGCAAACCTGCACTTTTGATTCCGCTTTCGGCAAATGCCAGCCGGGGAGATCAAATACTAAATGCCAAATCTTTTGAAAAACAAGGTTATAGCATGGTTTTATTAGAAGATGATTTAACCAAAGAATCATTGTTGGAGCATATCAACGCACTCTATCACACCAAAGATGTATATGTGGATGCCATGAATCACGCAAAACAACAAGATTCCATTGATATGATTATCAACTTAATTCAAGAATACACAAAATAGCTCTTCTCTTTATTTTAATTACATCATTATTTTAATCACATCAATAAAGAAATAATAAAACCTGTGATTAATCCACCTATATGGGCTGCGTTATCCACACCGCTGCTCACAAAACCAAAATAAATACTAAAGGCTACCATAATCAAAATACCACGACCTGTCATTCTACCGATGGGCCGGCGGTATTTTAAATAAGTACCCAACAATGCGCCCATCAAACCAAATACCGCTCCGGATGCCCCGCCGGACATCACCACCTGACCCATCATTTGACGAATGCCAAAGGATACCAAATTGCCGCCTAAGCCACTCAAAAAATAAATCAAAATAAATTTTATGTGTCCTTTTTCCAATTCCAAATTATAGCCCAACGCACCTAGCATCAACATATTATGTCCCAAATGTTCCACATCAAAATGTACAAAAAAACTTGTTATAAAACGATAATACTCCTGATGGAAAATAACAGCGTGATCATGCAATGCCGCCCATGTCAACATCTCTCTAATGCCTGTTTGACCTCCCAAAAAAGAAACCACAACAAACACCCCTATATTGATGACCAAAAGGATAATTGTAAACACGATTTTTTTATATTCTATCCGCTTCAAAATAATTCCCCAATTCTTTTCAATGAGACTCACCCTCTCATTATAATGGACTACTATCCGATTGTCCATCTGCATCCGTGATTAAATCTTCCCAATCACCCCACCGTCCTTGTCCGGAACGTTTTTGCTTTTTTCGAAATGGCAAAAAATTACCTTTTTTCTCCCGAATCATATTGTTTTGATTGCTTCTTACATAAGATTCCTCCGGCGGATGATTTTGCTTTGATTTCTCCTTTTTCTCTTCATCCTCAAAATCATTACTGTCTATAATTTCCGAAGAAATAATCGGAATTGACATTTCCTCTTTTCTTTTTTGATGCCGCTCCCAAATTTGCTTTAAATCAAAATGCTCCATCAACGTTTCCTTATGCAATAAGCTTGCCAGATGAATCGCCTCCTTTTCCTCATAATCAATGGTTCGTACAAAATACTCCGTCAATTCATGAAAGGACTTATCTATCAAACTTTTCTTCACCGGCAAATAGAGAAAATGCCACCTATCCGCTGCCCAAAAAATATAAGCCGGATCCAATAACAAACAATTTGAATTTAAAAGATATTTTTCCAAACTATCATTGACCTCTGTTAAATCCTCAATGATTTTATACATCTCTTTACAACCAAAGCGTTCTCCGGCATAGCGCTTGTTCATGGATTGCATCCCCGTCACATCATAAATAAAACTACTTTCCCCGTCTATCATACAACACTCTATCTGAACCAATCCCACAATGTTATTCTGTTCCATCATACGCATTTGGTAATCTTCCTGATAAACCATCCTTGTTTCTATCCGCAATTTACTTACCCCCAATTCTCTCACATACCTTACTTTCATACACCTATTGCACCTCCTCTCCAAATTCTATTTTGTCTCCCTTAAAAAAATCCTTTGCGGCATCACCCCATACCTTTACACGTCGAATGCTCGCCTCCGGCTCCATCTTATAAGCACCCTGTTTTATATGTAACTGCAACCAACCTTTTTCCGCCGAAACATAAACTGTAATCTCTTTCCTTGACTGCTCCACACGGACCTGATGATTTGGAAATATAATCAACTTATTCTCAACACGCCCGGCAAAAACATCTTCTAAATCCACTGTTCCTTTTATATCCTTTCTTCGCTCCACCTGTGTACCAATCACTGCTGTTTCTGCCGCTGCACCAATTAAAATATTCTTATCATGAAAATAAAATACAATAAAAATAATTGCCATAATAATAAACAATGTAATCGGTACAATATAAGCCATTTCAATGGTCGCACTTGCCTTTAATTCTTTTACTTTCAATGTATTACCTCCCAAAAATACAACACCATATAGGAAATGGCCAAAAAGGGAATAAAAGGAATACTTACTTTTTTACTGATTCCTTTCCATATCATAAAACCAATGGAAAACAAGGCCGACAACAAAAAAGCAAATAGCAATACATACATAATTTGCCAAAAACCAAGATAAACCCCTAACATCAAAATCAGTATACTATCACCATAACCAAATGCTTCCCGGCTTAGTTTACTAAAAATAAGAAACCCTATACCTACTACCAAGCCAAATAAAGCCAATAATCCATCCATTTCTCTATATAAAAGACCCAAAATACTGAGCAGGGAAATAAAAATCATTCCCATGCCCAACATTTTAATAGAAACTTTTTTCTGTCGAATATCAAAATATGATAACAATATTAGATATAAAGAAATTAAAATGCTTCCTATTTCTAGTATTTTGCTTACCACTACGAGCATCTACTACATCCCCCCAATCCATTGACCTGATTTCGTTGCACGGCTCGAATGGTTCTTTTCAAACCACCACAATTCAAAGAATTATGATAACGGTTTCCCTGATTTGTAATATATACACCTGCCATACTTCCTCCGTAAACACAACGCTCACAAGAATAATATTTTCCACCGTTTTCATTCCTAAAATCAGACACCCCGGATGCACCTACGAATTGTATCGAAAGTTGCAAATAAGTACAGCCATAGTTTTCATGATAAACACGTCCCCTTTCTGCCACATACACAATGCTTCCATCTTCATCTGAATCACCCGGGCTTTTATATCCGGTCCATGCTTTCACCCGAAACGCTTCTTTTTGATTAACAGAGATATTTGTAAACCCGGGCAGGGGCAAACGAAGCTTATAAGTCACCACTACATCTATTTCTTCCCGCTCAGAATCATAACGTGTCCGAATGACCCGAATGCCATTGGCACCGTTTTGGATAATGCTTCGTTCCATCCGCTCCCGCCCGACCAAATTTATGATTTTTCGCTTCAATCGCATCGGAATCACCATCTCGGTCAGGGTCGTCTCTACTGCCGCATCTTTTGCAGCACTCATTGTTGCCGCCCGTAAACTAAAACTAATGGCATGTATTTCTAACAAATAAACCAAACATAATGTGGCAAAAATGAAAAGCGGTAAGGCAAAAGAAGCCGCTATTGTCATGCTGGCTTTTACTTGTCCCCTCGTGTTTCTTTTTTGATTCATTGATCCTCCTGTCTACTACAGTCTACTTATGATTCTCGTACCTAGTTATATCCAAAATACAAAGGAAAATCATAAGTAATATCACCCCGAATCGTCGCTATATTTTGCAAACGAATCTTAGAAATACAATTATCTGCCCGAAAAAAATTCTTTCCTTTTTCAAAAATCAAGTTCTGTTCTACCCGATCAATAGAGCGCATGGTTTGTTGATTGATATTTTGAGCCATCAAAAACCCAAACAGATATTCCCGGTAAGAAAGTCCACCCGGATCATCTTTTCCTTTTCCTGCTTCTTCATCACTTTCACCTGCAATTGCTCCAACATCTCCTTTTTCTGCCCACTTTATGAGTGATTGCAATGACAATTTCCAAGTGTTGCTACTTTTTACAAAGGCCACTTTATTTCCGTCTAATAACGCACGTATATCCATAACACTCTCTGCAAAAGCCCATGTAATAAGTATCGCATGTTCGATGGCAATCAGCAGTGCAGGTGCTGTCACTCCCCCCACTGCTGATATTGCTGCTGATGCTGCTTTTACCGCTGCCCGCTTCGGCGAATCTTTCAACAAATATCCATAATTCATTCCAACCCGAATCAAAAGAATTTTTGTCGCAACTGCTTGCAAGTTCTGTTCATCACTGTTTTTGCCCTCTAAAATATACTCCACCTCATAAGACAAGTTTCTTTTTCTTGTTTCCGGATTTTGCTTTTCATCTTCCGATACATCTCCCCCCATCTCTTGTGGTGACAAATCTTCCATATCCCCACTCTCATAATCCTTTTTTGCTGTCGCATAACTAAAGTTTCTTAAAATATACGCTTTAAATATCGCTTTATTTTGGATATCATCTAAATTATCCTGCCCGGGCAGGCTACCGCGCCCCTGTCGAAGCGTGCGCTTAGAAACCTGCTCCTCTAAATTAATTCTTTGATTGGATATGGTAAATTCTTTGGACGTTGCAATGGTCAATAAAGGTGCTTTCAAAAAACGATCCATAAAACCAAGGGGATTGTCCGCATCAGGCAATGATGTTTCATTTTCATCCAATGCATCCACTAAGTCACTAAAAATTTCTCCCTGCGCTTGTTCTGCTGCTTCACCCACAATCAACTGCTGACTCCAATCACTGCTCATACCGGTCAACGTACTCATAATATCCCCACCCACCGCTGTCATCATATGAGAATGAACCTGCTCACGAAAGGCTTTGCCATAATTATCCGTCAACAGCTGCATATCTGTAATCTCATGCTCCATGCCCATTGCGCCAAAATAACGCATACGATGGATGATTTCTTCCTCCGCAAAACTTCCCTTTTCATAGGTTCCCTCTAGGGCAAAGATACGATAATCATCAAATAGATCTTTCTGATACTCACCAAATACAGAGTAAATGGCCAAATCCGCCAACAAACGATACTCATTTTTTGAGGTTTGAATCACAGCACTTTCCAACATCGCGAAAATAAAAGATACCAACAATACAAAAACGATGCTTAGAAAAGCCGTGATTTCCCCTTTTTTATAACTTATCACTTAATCCACTACTTTCACTTGTTATCTTTTTGAAGATTGCATCTACCAACGCTTTTAGTTTATCTTTAAAAACAAACAATATGGCAATTAAAACCACCAATATCAAAATCACCTCAACCGTTCCAATGCCCCGCTCATCTACCAAAGCTAGTTTTGCCCTTGATAAAACCAACCTCGCCCGAATTTGAAGCCATATAACAACGTCTTCTATTTTCTCTGTAACCCAATCCCATTGTCTTCTCATAAAACGAACTACTTTATTTTCTCTCATACTCTTTCTCCTTTAAATATTCATAGATAAAAATGCAGGAACAATCACGATTGCAAATACGATACTCAGCATCATAAACATGGGCACCAGCAACTTCGTCCCGGCTTCTTCACCCAATCGTTTTGCCAAATTCATTCGCTCTTCAAAAGCGATTCCTACTTCATTTTTTAATAACTGTGTCATTCCTTTGGTTCCCTTTTTTAAGTTCTGTGCCAAGATGGAAGCAAATTTTTTATAAGCAATGGTACCACAACGATTGCCAAAACTTTCATAACACTCTACCTCCAACTTGCCACCTTGAATCTCATACATTGTAACCGCCATTTCCTCATAAACATAACGTTCCCCTTTTTCCTGCTTTTGTCCAAAATACATTTGTACCATTTTGGACCAAGCATTGCGTGGTGTCATACCGGCCCCTAAAAACAGGGTAAAAGTACCTACCACTTGGGAATAATCATATGATATCTGGAGCATTCGCTCCTTATGTGCTCCTTTCTGCTTTTGTTTCTCTGCCATAAACAATAAAAATGCCATTGCGATTCCAAAGAAAATAATCCAAACAAAGTCAAAACTACGGGGAAAATGCCACGAAATCGCCTGCCCATTCAACTGGTTTGGCAATGCCAAAAACTTTTCTTGCCGTGTTTCTTGATCCCGTGTTGCGATTTCTTCGCGTAATGCAGATAAATTCTGATCTGCCTGACTGACAATTGGTGGATATACACGGGCAAAATACTCTTGTATTCTGCTGTTTTCTCCAAAACTTAACATCGCTGAAATCTGAACCAACTCCCCCTCGTCCGAGATGTTTTCTTCTTGCAACTCTCCCTTATCGTTTATCACCTGATTATTATCTACACTCCAAACAATCGTTATCTTGGAATCAGAAAGTTGATGGACAAAATTCATGTCAAAACGAATATGATCCAAACTTTCATTTTCCCCCAACATCTCCTCCTCCAAAGCGACAATTGCCTCTGCAAAAACTATTTCTAATTCTTCCTCTGAATAAGCATGACTAGAAATATTGATTTCAAGTTCTTGCTCTTCTGCGCCCATTTCTACAAAAAGCGTTTCATTATAACCAGAACCACCCACCTCTTTTCTGGGCAATAAAACCTGACCCTGTTCATTTGTTACTTGTTGATTGCTTTGCAGAAACATCCCGACCGCGATACACAAAGCACCCAAAACAACCATTCCCATTTTCATATACAGTTTCTTTTTCTGACTTTCCATCTTCTATACCTCTATTTTGACTATTTTTCGTCCCAACAAATAAGCGACAACATAAACAGCCAAACAAATGCTCATCACAGCAATACCAACTGGATTTCCATACAATTCATAAATAAATTCACCAAAGGTCAACCGCATATAAAGAATAATCGCAAACGGAATCATACTCATAACCTTGAATTCAAATGCCTTTGCCGCCAACATCGTGATGATTTCCTTTTCCACCTCAATCTTTTCGCCAATTGAAATGGCTGTATCTCGGATAATCTCTATGCTATCGCCACCCATTCTTTTCGCTGCGCCAAATACAATCACAAAATGTTCCACCTCTTCCTGCTTTACATTTTCAGAGAAACTTTTCAAAACATGTTCTACTGAAAAATTCATATCCAGCTGATGTATCATTTTTCGAAATTCACGAAGAATCCGACTATCCGCAGTATACAATCGAAGCAAGTCTTTTTCTGTTTCTCTCAACGCATTTTCAATAGAATAACCTACCCTAACTGCTGCTGTCAGAGCCTGCATACTATCTTTAAATTGTGTGCGGAAATTATTTTTCTTTTTGTGAATAGATTCTAAATACCAGATTTTCAGATATACCGGTAGAATCGGACTTAAAACCAAACATGCAATCCAAGAATTGTAAAATAAATACGCCAGTAACAAAATCAACAATGCCCCACGAATCGTTGCAAATATATATTCTCTCTTACGAAAGTCCTGCTGCCAACAACTTATCTCGCTGGACCAACGCTTCCCCTTTCACGTGTTTACCAAAAACTTTACCATCTTTTGTTCCCTCCTCTTCAAATTTATACAATGTTTGCAGCTGTATCTTCCCCTCTTCATAACCCAAAACCTCAACAATCTCCAATACCTTACGGCTCTTATCCCGAATTCGCCCCAAATGAATAATCACATCCAAGGCAGAGGCAATCTGTCGTGAAATCGCCGTAAGTGGCAAGTCAATTCCCATCATCATCATAGTTTCCAAACGATGCAACATGTCACCGGCACTATTGCTATGACCTGTTGACATAGAGCCATTGTGCCCATTTAACATCGCTGAAGATATCATATCCACCGTTTCCTCACCCCGAACCTCACCTACTACAATGCGATCCGGCCGCATCCGAAGTGCTGATTTGATTAAATCACGAATACTCACCTTTCCTTCTCCCTCCAAATTGGCATTGCGTGTTTCCAAACGTACCAGATTTGCCACCCCTTTGATTTGTAACTCCGCACTATCTTCAATCGTGATAATCCGCTCATCACCGGAAATATAATCCGACAACGCATTTAAAAACGTCGTTTTGCCACTACCGGTTCCACCGCTGACAAAAATATTGTATCTGGCTTTCACCAACAATTTTAAAAAATCTGCAATCTCCGCGCTGATACTCCCCCACTGAATCAATTGATCCATGGTCAGCTTTTCCAATGGAAACTTTCGAATGGTTACAATTGGTCCATTCAAAGCAATGGGTTTTAAAACCACATTGACCCGAGAGCCATCTGCCAATCGTGTATCTACAATCGGTGAAGTCTCATTGACATAACGGTTGGTACCGGCAACAATCTGCTGGATCACATCCTCTAATTTCGAATCAGAAACAAAACGCTTCTCTGATTTTAGAATTTTCCCATCCTTTTCATAAAAAATATTTGTTGTTCCGTTTATCATAACCTCCGTAATACTTTCATCTTCCACAAATTCCTGCAATACATCCAATTTACGAAACGCATTGAATAAATCCTTGCTGATCCGGATTTGCTCCTCCAACGGAATATATTTACCACGATTCATTTCCAGCAACACGGCTTTAATTATTTCCGACAACTCTTCATCATCGGTTTCACGATTCATATCCAATTGCTGTAAAACAAGCTCATATGCCTCATCCATCATTTGTATTTCATTCAATTTAATACCACCTTCTTCTGAATCGTATGTTCCAAAACAGACGCATAACCGGTTTTCATTAAATTTTCTGTATAACGTTTGATTTTTTCCAGAGCGATTGGCTCTTCAATGAAATGGGTGTAAACAGTATCACAATAGTCCAGAAGACCATAAAGGCCGTCGATACCATCACTTACATCTAAGATGATGGTTTCATAGATACATTCTTTTTGAATTCTTTCAATTAACGCTTTCCAATGTTCCAACTTTACATGATACAAGTCTTGGCTGATTTCCATTGGCTCTATATAATCAAGCTTTCCCATATGGCCCGTCAACATACTGAGCTTCAAACCAAGGTTTTGATATTCCTGACTTGCATAATATAACAGATTTGCTAAATTTTCCTCCTGTTTCTCATCTAATTGCCCAAAACCCGCATAGGGTTCTAAATTTAAATACAATACCGATTTCTTTTTAGCAAGCTCCTTGCCCATCTCAATGGCAAATTGCGTCTTCCCAATACGATGAACCGGTGAATACACTGCAATTAACTGATGCGTCTCACCCGCAACTACAGCTGGTTTGGCCAAAGGTGCCTGCGGGGCTTCCCAATCAGCCACAGAACGCTTTGCCATTTGTTGCACCGTTTCTAACTCTTCGCTGTAAATTCGCTCCAATATCGTATCCATGTCCCGGTATTTTTCAATACCGATTTCATCCGCAATCAATGCCGTTTCTGCCTCTCGCATCAAAACAAACCGCTTGTTTGCTACAAAATCTTCTCTTACTTCTTTTGGTATCTCACTATCTACAACTAAGTACGTTGCTCTTTCACCTTTCAAAAATGCTTGTAACTTCTCTACATCATGAAAGAGATGATAGTTCACACCCATTCGCTTCCTATCTATGACCCACCTTAAAAAATGATTGCCATACTGCTCTTCTAGGTCACATATCACAAAATTTTTAGACTGCAATCCATCACTCCATTCTAATTGCTACAACTTAATTTCAATTTTGCGTTTTGAATTGTGATATGCTACATATTTCACACCTGCTGCATCAAACATCTTCTTTGATGCCATTACAGCAACCGTATCTGCATACTTATCACAATCATAAATCACTTTTTTAATACCCACTTGAATAATGGCTTTGGCACACTCATTACAGGGAAATAAAGATACATAAAGTCTTGCGCCGGCTAAGCTGCCGCCACTATAATTTAAAATCGCATTTAACTCACTATGTGTCGAATATACATACTTTGTTTCCAAGGGATCCTCTCCCTCTCTCGTCCAAGGAAACTCGTCATCCGAACAACCCATCGGAAACCCATTGTAACCCATAGAAAGAATCTTATTCTCCGGACTTACAATGCAGCAACCAACTTGCGTTCCCGGATCCTTTGAACGCATTCCCGAAAGAATTGCAACGCCCATAAAATACTCATCCCAAGATAAATAATCTGCTCTTTTCCCTGTCATATATACTCCTTCCATCCACCGTTTACGTTTCTTTTATAGTAAAATAGTTTCTGCAGAAATTCGTTTAAATCCTGCTGCCTTTTCCAAACGATTCATAACCGCTATACCAATCCCCTCTTGGGGAATGGATTCGCTATAAATAAACTCTACTTCCTCTTGATCCAATTCTCGTAAAATACGATATAAATTACCGGCTATCCCTGCAACCTCTTTCCGGCTGCCAAGATTTTTTACAATTCCGTCCGGATAAAGTGCTACCGTTTCATCGGTGGCTATCACAGCCACTCGCTTACCCTCTTTTTGCTTTTCTTTTACCAACTTTTGAATCGCAGATACTTCCATAGGTAAATCACCCTCTATAATAGATAAACTACCTTTTGGCGCATAATGGCGATACTTCATACCCGGTGCTTTTGGCTTAGAATCACTTTCCTCCAATCTTTCACGGTTTAATGCTACCGAACCAATCACTTCCTCCAGCATTTCAGCTGTAATAAAACCCGGCCGCAAAATCATCGGTGGTTGTACCGTCATATCCAAAATGGTAGACTCCACACCCATATCCACAGCACCACCATCTACAATCATCTCTATCTTACCATCTAAGTCTTCCAATACATGCTCCGCCAACGTAGGGCTCGGACGCCCTGAAATATTGGCACTCGGTGCCGAAACATAGCCACCTCCCGCTTCAATCAAAGCCAAAGCAATCTTATCTTTTGGCATCCGCACCGCAACCGTATCCAAACCGCCGGTCGTGCCAAGGGGCACCAACGCTCTTTTTTCAAAAATCATGGTCAAAGGACCCGGCCAAAATACTTTCGCTAGTTTTTCTGCCACAGGCGCAATATTTTGCGCAATTTCTTTTAAATCATCGTAGTGTGCAATATGAACAATCAAAGGATTGTCCGCCGGTCTTCCTTTCACACCATAGGTTTTCTTCGCTCCATCTACATCCAAAGCATTGGCACCCAAACCGTATACGGTTTCCGTGGGAAAAGCCACCAGTCCGCCATTTTGCAGAATCCTACCTGCTTTTTGAATCAGCTTTGCATCCATACTATCACGATTTATTTTCACTACTTCTGTTACCATAAACTCCACCATCGTATCAATAAAACTCTGCAATCACATCCCAGGCAATTGCCTGCTCCAATCCCAAACGCCAAGAACCCACTCCGGCCAAGTTTAGAGATTGCATCAATACTAGTTTCTCCCGCAAAGAACGTTCTTCCTCCAGCCAAATGCTCTTTCTACCCTCCGGGGTTTCCCATGCGGCAAAATACATCCTCGCTTCCGGATCCCAGGTAGGCACTACACCTGCCTCTTCTACAGCTGCTCTTGACAATCCCATTCCCAAAGCACTACTACTTACGTGATTCGGGAAGTTCGCTGCCTCCGTTCCCGCCTGCGCCGCTAAATCCTCTTCCGTCTTAGGCACTTCCAACCATAAACGAGCATAAAATGGCAAAGCATTAATCAAACGTTCTGCCGGCACCATCTCCAGTGCTGTTTCAATGCTAAACCGAACAAAATCAAAGGATGCCACAGGGCCGGGCGTTGGCGAACCATCATAAAACTCATCATAACCCATAATAATAATATAATCGGCCACTCTTGCCTGCTCTGCCATATCATAATGGGCATTCCATGCAAACGGAGGTAAATTGGCTATCGTAAACAGCAATGCATGTTCTCGACATAAAACAGACAACTCTCGAACAAACTGAACAAAATGAGGACCTGCCTCCAAAGAAATCTTTTCAAAATCCAGATTGATACCATCTGCGCCCACACGTAGTGTCTCGGCAATCACCTGCTCTGCCATCCTTTCCCGATTGGAAGTACGACTTAGTACCTGATAACTTTCTTCAAAAGAATCTATCCCGCCGTGGAAATCTCTAAACGTCACCCACACCTCCAAACCATTTTGGTGTGCGATTTGTACATACGCCTCGCTGGCAATGGAATCTATATTTCCCTCTATATCACGAATGGAGAACCATGTAGGCGCAATGGCCGTCAAACCATGTGTCCGATCGATTGTCTCCTGCACAAAATAATTGGCATCCGGATGATGTATATCATCCCAAGACATATTGATCAAATGATCCCTTGTTATGTTTGTCCAAACAGGCTCTTCCCAAATCCGATCCACTCCTTGTGTTGTTACATCATACAATGTATTCTCCGGAACATATCCGATAAAACCATCCGATGTTGCAACCTTGCGCCAATCCCCTTCTTCTTCCAAGAACGTAAGGATATCTCCCCGCTCCACCTCCGTCAAAACAGGGCTTTGTGGTCCGCCTTGAAAACGTACCGCCGTATCCCGCCGTATTTCAACAACCTGTTTTTCCTCCCAATCCGTTGTTAAAACCAAACGATTGGGTGCTTCATAAGTACGAAACTCCATGTTTGTAAAAACTTGAATAAAAGGCAATGACACAAAAACAGCACCACCCTCCATCCGTACAATCACATGATCCATACTTCCGGGCTCTGAAATGTGGGTATATTCATTTGTATCGGGTCGGACAGAAACCGTTCCTGTCGGCAAAGTATATAGAAGTAACTGTTCATTGTAATCCCAGTAAAAACGTCCGTTTATCTGTTGACGCAAAACCGCAAACTCTAAATATGCAACACCATCAAACATACGACCACCTGTATCCATATCCCGAACAACTTGATTGTCGATAATAACAGCCAAATCATCCGGGTTGCGAATACCAAAGTACATATTTAAATCTGCTCTTTCATCTGTTGCACTGTATCTATGCCATAACTCTCTTGGATTAAAACCTTGTGTAAGAACAAAACCTACAACTGCAATCACCGCTAAAAGTAATAAAACAACAATGCTGATTAATATAATTCTGTTCCTTTTTTTCCTCCTTTTATATTTCCTTCTTCTCTCATTATAATTATCTCGTCTCAATCTTTGTCCCATTTTATGCCTCCTATTGAATATAGGGCGATTTCCACTCCTCGTTCAATCTTCTAGCATTATAGCATAAATAAGACCTTTTTTGAAACCTGCTTCGGGTATATTCGGGTATATTCTTCGCCATTCCTCCTTTATCATAAATATTTTTCAGTTACTAAACTTGATCGAAGACCAATGCCTCAATCTCTCCCTTCGGGTTTATAATATAGTCGCGCATATAATCCCCCGTTTCCCTCGCCATATAAGCTTTTACAATTTCCATGGAACTAACTCTGTTTCCATTCATTATCATAGCAATACCTGCATCTTCGTATTCCCTAAGTTCATTGTAAAGGCTCCTGTAGGCAGCTTCAGAAATGCACATGGCTTACTCCTTTAATTGCAGAAATGATAAATAGTCCACTGCCAATAAACCATAAGAAAGTATCTGTGACGTACCATCTTCATTTATAGCAGAACGAGAAATAATTTTTCTGCATATATACTAGTTCTTTTTCTTGGTAATATTTTCCGAATGTTTTGGAATTCGATTATCATTAAGAAAAAATCAATTCATCAAGCTTGATTTGATTAAAGTAGATATAGATATGTGTGTTGTGCTTTGTTTGTGTTGTCTTCTCCTTCCCTGTTTTTTTGTTATTTATCAGAACACTATCTCTCGTTGGAGCTATTATAGGCAGGTTATATCTTTAAAGCAACGATTATTTTGTTAATAACTTTGTGAATTAATGGTTTTCTCATTAAATATTCTGTATTTTCGCTTTACTTCTTCGCACTTTTTGTTTATACTAAAGGTGTGGAGGTATAGGCGTTTATCTCTTTAAAACAAAGGAAGTGATATTATGAAAATCGAAAAACTAAATGATAATCAAATTCGTTGTACTCTGACACAAGCTGACTTAGCAGCTCGTCATTTGAAACTCAGCGAGCTTGCTTACGGAACAGAAAAAGCTAAATCACTGTTTCGCGACATGATGCAACAAGCATCTTTTGATTTTGGTTTTGAGGCTGAAGATATCCCTTTAATGATTGAGGCCATTCCGGCATCTGCGGATTCTATTGTATTGATTATCACAAAAGTAGAAGATCCGGAAGAACTTGATACCCGATTTTCCAAGTTTACGCCCTTTGGTAGCCTTGAAGCAAGCAATAGTTATGAACAAGCAAACAAACTAGAAGGTGCCGAAGGTTTTATGGATTTGGTTAACAAAGTAAAAGAAGCAACTTCCGGAACGAGTTTTCCGGCGCAGCCCGAGATAATTGAAAACAGTATCAATTTGAGATTGTTTTCTTTTGTTCACATTGATCGTGTTATTTCAGCAGCAAAACTTTTAGCGACTAGCTACCATGGTAGCAACACTCTTTATTATGATTCTGATGCGGAACTTTACATGTTAACGTTGACGCAATCAGAACACAGTACAAGTGATTTCAACAAACTTTGCAATATGCTCTCTGAGTATGCATCGTCAGAAAAAGCATCTGGTATTATTCTTGCATTTTTGGAAGAACACTGCCAAACTATCATATCCAGCAATGCGATTCAAAAGTTAGCAAACATCTAAAAATGATTTAGCAAATAGGCCCGCCGACAAAATGTTGGCGGGTTTATTTTCTGAATGATTCTGATTCCATTTTTTATTAATCAGTATTTTAAAAAGTCAATCCCTTCATCTGTTTTTTTATCCATTTTTTCATTTTCATTGCTTTTATCCAAAACACTTATTCTTTTTAAATAGAAAGTAATCCACTAAAATGGGATGTTTTGATGTGGATTATGTGAATAACTTCGTTAAATCTTTACTTTATATGGCTTTTTTGTCCGTTTTGATGTGAATAAGTATATTTTTACTTTTCTCTTGCTTTTTTACTTTTTGTGCATCTTGTAAAAAAGCATTTCCCACTAAAAAAGCACAAAACTTTTTTGTTCATTTTTATGTCAATTTTTGTTAGAAATATTCCTATTGATTTTAGAAAGAATTTATGCTAGTTTTAGAATATGCCCTTTCATATTATTGGGTAGAAATTTTAATTTCATTAAGGAGGACGCACAATGTCAAAATATGCAGGAACAAAAACCGAAAAAAATCTGATGGACGCTTTTGCCGGGGAATCACAAGCACGCAACAAGTATACATACTTTGCTTCTGTTGCTAAAAAAGCCGGATACGAGCAGATGGCTGCTATCTTTTTAGAGACAGCAGAGCAAGAAAAAGAACACGCTAAGATGTGGTACAAAGAATTCCAAGGGCTTGGTGATGTAGATCAAAATTTGACCGATGCTGCAAGCGGAGAAAACTACGAGTGGACAGACATGTACAAACGAATGGCAAAAGAAGCGGATGAAGAGGGCTTCAAAGATTTGGCTGCAAAGTTCAGAGGTGTTGCAAAAGTTGAAGCGACTCATGAAGCACGTTATTTAAAACTTTTAGAAAGCCACAAGTCAGGCAAAACATTCAAAGATGATGCACCACTTGGCTGGAAATGCCGCAACTGCGGATATATACACAGTGCGGATGAAGCTCCTGATGTTTGCCCTGTTTGTGATCATGCACAAGCCTATTTCGAAAGAAAAGTAGAAAACTATTAAACGCTAAATCCCCGGCACGACGCAAACCATGCCGGGGTATTTTTTACCCTGTTATCTCCACTTATCTCGTAGCACCGTCCAACTTGGTGCTGTATAAAGCAACCATCTTTTTATTTATTCCGTTTCATTTTGCGCTACTGCTTCCGCCGAGGCGTTTGCCGCAGCAACCGTTTCTGCCACAGGCTCAGAAACCGCATACGCTTTGTTTCGCATTCGAAAGAAAAGCAAAGCCTCATACAGTGGTATAAACACTGCCAAAACACTATGAACGATGGTCATATTACGGGTGGTAAAACCTTCAAATATCTGAAAATTCACCAACGCATGAAGCGGATAATAAAACATCATATAAGCATACAAAAGCAAAAATAGAAATAGATAGAATCCCATCATACCACCAATGGCTCCAAGTGGATTTACCATCGCCGCAAATACAATCGCAAATATAAGCATAAAAGACAAAGTATAAATAACGCCCATAAATATAATCGGAAGTAATAACATCCACAAGCCGGGTCTTTTTATACGCTTTGTTTTTAAGCCAATCTCTCCGGCCAATTCACCATGCAAATAAGTACGGGCAAACGGTATCCATGCCAAAAAAGCATTCTCTTTCCCCATTCTTTTGGCAATGGTATGCATACCAATTGCCTTAAACACATAATCTGCCACCCAAAATAAAAGTATTACCGCATAAAGAGCAACATAAAAGCCAAACAAACCCAGAATACCACCTAACATTTGTTGCTCCGAATGTGACCTACCCCATATTATTTGATCCCACATAGACATATCTTTAATACCTCCTTTATTACGAATCCGTTTTCATCGTTACCTTTTCTAAATGCCATACCCCTTTTACATATTCCGCAATGGTTCGATCTGATGTAAATTTTCCACTGGATGCTGTGTTAAGCAGTGCCATTTTGGTCCACGCTTCTTGATTGCGATAAGCTGCTTCTACCCGCTCTTGCGCGTTTGCATAAGCTCTAAAATCTTTGAGGATAAAATACATATCCGCCCGCTCACTACTGTAATTATTAAGCAAAGAATTGTAAATGTTTATATACATTTCCCGATCTCCTTGGGAATAAGTACCATCAATCAATTGGTCTATTACACGTTTGATTTCTCCATCATTGCTATAAATCTCCATGGGATAATAACCACCATGCTTTTCAAAGTGAATCACTTCCTCCGAACTAAGTCCAAAAATAAACGCATTTTCAATGCCAACTTCTTCCACAATCTCCACATTGGCTCCGTCCATGGTACCTATCGTGGGAGCACCATTCATCATAAACTTCATGTTTCCTGTGCCGGAAGCTTCTTTTGAAGCTGTGGAAATCTGCTCACTCACATCAGCAGCAGCAAACAACAACTCCGCATTGGATACACGATAATCCTCAATGAATACAACTTTGATTTTCCCATGAATGCTTCTGTCATTGTTTATCACTTCCGCGACGGAATTAATCAACTTAATTGTTTCTTTGGCACGTAAATACCCTGCCGCTGCTTTTGCCCCAAAAATAAAGGTACGAGGGAAAAAAGACATCTCCGGAGATTCTTTTAGCTTATTATACAAATACATAATATGCAAAATATTCAACAGTTGACGCTTATACTCATGAAGCCGCTTTATTTGCACATCAAAAATAGAATTTGGATCTACCTCAATGCCATTGTGCTCTTTGATGTATTTTGCCAAACGTACTTTGTTTTGAAATTTAATTCGCATAAACTCCTGCTTGGCCTTTAAATTATCCGCCAACGGTTTCAACTTTTCAATTTGAGCAAAGTCTGTAATCCAGCCCGCCCCGATATGCCCGGTAATCCACTCCGATAACAAAGGATTTCCATGAAGCACAAAACGACGCTGGGTCACACCGTTTGTTTTATTATTAAACTTCTCCGGCATAATTTCATAAAAATCTCGGAACAATTCTTTTTTGATGATATCCGTATGCAACCTTGCCACACCATTTACGGAGAAACCGGCAATCACCGCCATATTTGCCATACGTATCTGCCCATCATACAAAATGCCCATCGAACAAACCTTTTCTTCATTGCCCGGATACATGTTACGTATCTGCTCCACAAAACGACGGTCAATCTCTTGCACTATCTCATAAATTCTCGGCAATAAACGAGAGAATAAATCAATGGGCCATTTTTCCAAGGCCTCGCTCATAATCGTATGATTTGTATAAGCGCAAGTCCGGTTCACAATCCCCCATGCCGCATCCCACTCCAAGCCCTCTTCGTCAATCAACAAGCGCATCAACTCCGGCACCGCAACCGTTGGATGGGTATCATTCATCTGCACGCAAATCTTCTCCGGCAATTGTTTGATATCATCGTGGCTCGTTTTAAACTTTTCAATCATGGCTTGCAAACTAGCAGAAATAAAGAAATATTGTTGTTTTAAACGCAACTCCTTTCCTGCATAATGATTATCATTGGGATAAAGCACATCTACAATCTGCTTTGCCAAATTTTCCTGCTCAACAGCCTTATGATAGTCTCCCCGATCAAAAGAATCTAAACTAAAATCCGTAATCGCTTTTGCATCCCAAATACGCAGCGTATTGACCAAATGATTGCCGTAACCAATAATCGGCATATCATAAGGGATCGCCAATACGGACTCATAATTTTCTTGGATAAAATGATATTGACCTGTCTTTGGATCTTTTTCCGAACGTGTCGTACCACCAAAACGAATTTCCTTTGCTAGTTCTTCCCGCTTGATTTCAAAGGGATTTCCGTCCTTTAGCCAATTGTCCGGTGTTTCTACTTGATAACCATTTTCAATTTTTTGCTTGAACATACCATAACGGTAACGAATGCCACAACCACAGGCAGGATAATCCAAGGTTGCCAAGGAATCCAAAAAGCAAGCCGCCAAACGACCAAGCCCACCATTGCCCAAAGCAGCGTCCGGTTCTTGGTCCTCCACCGCATTTAAATCAATGTTCATCTCCTGCAACGCTTCTTGCACATCCTGATAAGCCATCATGTTAATTAGGTTGTTGCCCAACGCCCGACCCATCAAAAATTCCATGGACATATAATATACAATCTTACCATCGTATTTTTTCAGAGCCTCTTGTGTCGCCAACCAATCATCAATCATATAGTCTTTAATCGCATAGGATACCGCTTGGAAAATCTGCTGTAAATTCGCCTCCGCAACGGTTTTTTTGCATAATGTTTTTACATTGTATGCAACGACTTCTTTAAATTTCTTTTTATCAAATGTTTGCATCCGCATCTATTCCTACCCCACCTTTTCTACGCCTATGGTCACTGCCTCACCATTGATTTGCCACGCCTTAACAAAACCAATCGGCTCTCCTAGCAAAATGCCTTTTGCCAAGACTTCATCGGCAATCCCATCGCCGTTTTTTATGAAAATATTCTTTGCTTTTTCACTGCCTTGATAAGTTACCTGAATATGATCCGTCACTTCAAAACCGGCCTCTTTTCGCATGGTCTGAATCTTGCTGACAATCTCTCTTACAAAACCCTCTTCTAATAATTCTTCTGTCAAATTGGTATCAAAAACAACCGTAATCCCAAAATCATCTTCCGAAACATAACCCGCCGTCTGGGCCGTATCAATCAACAGATCCTCCTGAGACAATGTCACTTGCTGCTCTCCTAAATCAAGTTGCAAAAAGCCGGTCTCTTTCAGCTGATCCATGGCTTGATTGCCTTTCAAATTGCTCAGTGCTTCTTTGATTTTACCCAACAGTTTACCATATTTCGGTCCGATTGTTTTTAATTGGGGCTTAAATGTATAAGATATAAAAGCCCTCACATCTTCTACAAAACAGATCTTTTTCACGTTCAACTCTTCGGCAACAATCTTTTGATAAAAATCAGATAAACCAAAATCGGCTTTCACAAACATTTGCCCAATGGGCTGACGATTTTTAATATTGGCATTGTTGCGGCAAGCGCGGCCCATTACAACCAATTTTAATACTTTATCCATATTACTTTCTAAGTCTACGTCAATAAAAGCCTCATTGGCAACAGGATAATCACATAAATGAATGCTCAACTTGGCATTTGCATCTACACTACGAACTAAGTTTTGATAAATTTCCTCTGTCATAAAAGGAATCAATGGTGCTGCTGCCTTTGATACCTCCACCAAAGCTGTATACAAGGTCATGTAAGCATTAATTTTATCCTGCTCCATACCTTTTGCCCAAAAACGCTCCCGGCTTCGTCTCACATACCAATTGCTCATATCCTCCACAAATCCCTGCAAAGCTCGAGCACTTTCGGGAATGCGGTAGTTTTCCAAATGATGATCCACCGTTTGAATCAATGTATTTAACTTGGACAACAACCACTTGTCCATCACATTTAACTTGTCATATTCTAATTCATATTGATTGGCATCAAAGCCGTCAATATTGGCATAAAGCACAAAAAAGGCATAGGTATTCCATAGGGTACCCATAAATTTACGCTGCCCCTCTTGAACCGCCTTTCCATGGAAACGATTGGGCAACCAAGGCGCACTATTTACATAAAAATACCAACGAATGGCATCTGCTCCATAGGTTTCCAACGCTTCAAAGGGATCCACTGCATTCCCCTTTGACTTACTCATCTTTTGCCCATTTTCATCCTGAACATGCCCCATAACAATAACGTTTTTATAAGGTGCTTGCTGAAACAACAAGGTCGAAATTGCCAACAGAGAATAAAACCAACCACGTGTCTGATCCACGGCTTCGGAAATAAAATCTGCCGGAAACTGTTGGGCAAATACCCCTTGATTCTCAAATGGATAATGATGTTGGGCAAAAGGCATCGCACCGCTATCAAACCAGCAGTCTACAACCTCCGGTACCCGTTTCATCTGCCCATTGCACTTGCTGCACGAAATGGTCACCGCGTCAATATATGGACGGTGTAGCTCGATTTCTTTTGGGCAATTTTCAGATAAGGCACGCAATTCTTCCACACTACCAATAGAATGCTGGTGTCCGCAAGCGCACTCCCAAATATTCAAAGGAGTCCCCCAATAACGGTTTCGGCTAATACCCCAATCCTGCACATTTTCCAACCAATCACCAAAACGTTTGATTCCAATATTTTTCGGAATCCAATTGATGGTATTATTGTTGGCAATCAGCTCTTCTTTTACCGCTGTCATCTTAATAAACCAAGACTCACGGGCATAATAAATCAACGGTGTATCACAACGCCAACAATGGGGATAACTATGCTCATAATTGGGCGCATCGTAAAGCAAACCCCGCTCAGACAAGGCTTCAATAATCAGTGGATCCGCTTTTTTCACAAAGGTACCGGCAAATGGTGCGCCCTCTGTTAAAACACCTTTTTCATCCACCAATTGCACAAAAGGCAGGTCATATTTTCTGCCGATTAAATTGTCATCTTCACCAAAAGCCGGCGCAATATGAACAATCCCCGTACCATCACTTAGAGTAACAAAATCACCGCATACAACATAAAATGCTTTTTTCTTTTGCTTCTCAGCCGCTACTTTCACCCCATCAAAAAGAGGTATATATTCCTTGCCTTCTAAATCACTGCCTTTGTATTTGTCCAACACGGTATATTTGCTTGTATCTTCCCCTAAAACCTGATCTAATAAGGCTTCTGCCAAATAATACACATAACCATCTGCGGTTTTTACCCTGACATAATCCTCTTCGGGATTCACACACAGTGCTAGATTAGACGGCAACGTCCAAGGTGTGGTCGTCCAAGCCAAAATATACGCATCTTCATCTTTTACTTGGAAACGAACAATCGCAGAACGCTCCTTTACATCCTTATAACCTTGGGCAACCTCTTGGGAGGAAAGCGGCGTTCCGCAACGGGGGCAATAAGGTACCGTTTTAAAACCACGATAAAGCAAGCCCTTTTTCCAAATCTCCGTTAAGGCCCACCATTCTGATTCAATAAAATCATTGTCATAAGTCACATAAGGGTCTTTCATGTCTGCCCAAAATCCGACAGAAGCGGAGAAATCTTCCCACATACCCTTATATTTCCAAACACTCTCCTTACACTGGTCAATAAAAGGCTCTAACCCATAGGACTCGATTTGATCCTTACCATCAATACCCAACAACTTTTCTACCTCTAATTCTACCGGCAAACCATGGGTGTCCCAGCCGGCTTTTCGTGGTACCTGAAACCCTTTCATGGTTCGATAACGAGGAATCATATCTTTGATAACCCGGGTCAAAACATGGCCGATATGGGGCATACCATTGGCCGTTGGTGGTCCATCATAAAAAGTATAGGTTGGGCAACCTTTACGCTCTTCGATGCTTTTTTCAAAGATCTGTTGCTCTACCCAAAACTGTTCCACCCCTTTTTCCCGACTGACAAAGTTTAAATCCGTTGACACTTTTTCATACATTGATCTATTTACTTCCTTTCAATTATTTGCTTGTTGAGTTGTCTTTTGATACGAGCCAACTCTCTTTTGCGCCGTACCAAAACCACCAATATCATAAAAAATAGCACAATCGCCCCAAGGGCAATCACAATCACAAAGATAGGCAATGTTCGATAAATAACTTCCTGGTCATCTGCAATATCTCCCCTGGGATATGGATAAATCTCTGCAAGCAACGCATCTTCTTCCTCTATCTCTTCTACCAACAAGCTCTCCAAAAAAGCTTGGGTTACAATCACATCCGCCACACCTAACATCTGGCCCGCAAAGCTGTAGTAGGCCCGTCCTGCCAAGTCTCCTTCTTCCTTTAACACAATCTTACGCTCCACCCGGTCAAACTCCATGCCGCGAGGCAATACAATCACCGCATCCGGATCGAGAAATGCTTGAATAAATTCATCTTCCCCTGTTTCATCTAATCGAAATGGAACAAAATTGTCAAATCCATAATCAAGCAATGCCGCTGTACTATTATAAACCTGAACACCATAATCATGCAAAACCACTGCCACCAATTGCATTGTTTCGTTATCTGCCGTAGTCACCAACGTGGTACCTGCCTGATTGGTAAAACCGGTCTTACCACCTGTCACATAAGGGTGGTGCCAATAGTTTTCCGGCCAAAGCATCTGATGGTTTTGAAATAAAAACCGCTCTTCTTCCGTTTTGTTGGTCTCCGGAATTTTATATTCCAAACAGCTCATAAAATGCAAAAATGCAGGATTTTGATATAATTCTGCCATAATCAAAGCCATATCATAAGCGGTGGTATAATGATCTGCACCATGCAATCCATGGGCATTTGACCAATGGGAATGCATCGCTCCGATTTCCTGAGCGCGTGTATTCATCTGCTCCAAAAATGTATCATGATCGCCGCCCATGGCCGTACCAATGGTTTCGGCAATACCATAACCCACTTCATTGGCCGATGCCAACAACAAGGCATACAGTGCCTGCTCCATGGTCAGCTCTTCTCCCGGTTGTACAGAAATGTGTGCATAATCCCACTGTAAAAAGGCAATGCTTTCTTCAGAAAAAACAATCACATCCTCTAAGTTGCTATTTTCCAAAGCCACCAAAGTCGTCAGCAGCTTCGTAATACTCGCCGGATAAAACCGCTGCTCTGCCCGTTTGGCATATAAAATCGCCCCACTGTTCATCTCCATCAAAATCGCTGCATGCCCATATATATGAGGGCCCTCCGGCCAGTCTGCAATGCGATTTGTCTCCGGCGGCGTATCAAAAGATTCTTGTCGAATCCTTTCTTTTTCTTCCATGATTTCTTCTAATGTTTGCCCCTCAGGCAACTCTTCTTCTGCCTTTGTTATCATCGCAACTTGAGACAACAATAAAACAAACGCAACAAAACCACAGATTTGCTTTTTTATTTTCATATAATACTCTCATTCTCTTACGTTCACGCACTATACTAATTTTATCGCAATTCCCGGTCTTACGCAAGACGCAAAAAAAGAGCCTTTCGGCTCTTAAAATGCAATATCTACCAACTCTGTACTTCCTCATTTGTTTCGATTGCAGAATCCAACAGGCGAATCAACTCTAAGGTACTACGAAAAGCCAATTTTTGATTGTCCTTGGTCCACGTAATCACCCCTTGCCAAGTTCCGTTTTGCGTATCCTTAATTTCAATGATAAAAGTCTTGTCTTTGGCACTTATCATTCTCTCTCCCATAACAATTCTCCTCTCCCCTATTGTTTTATAATAACAGTATAGCAACTTACCGTCACAAATCAGTCACAGGAACCGTGAATTTTTTAAGCAACTTCACACATTCCATCGTGGTTTGAAATGTGCCCAACCATTTACCCTCTGTCGATTTGAATACACCTTGCCACTCCGCACCTTTTCTCGTTTGCATGGTCAAATCTACCGTCAATAACCGCCCCTTTTTTTCCTGTATCTCCCGGGAACTATAATACTGCTTGGGATTACCTTGATAAGATTGGTATTTTTTTTCTTCTTGAAAACTACGAATCACATGAAAAGGCTGAGGACGACCAATCAAATTATAAGCCTCATCCAATTTTGATACAAAATCAATCAAACAAGTAAATGCCAAGGCATGTTCCAAAGCAATGCCATAAACCTTACCCTGTAAATTTTCATCATCAAAACAATCAATACAGAGCCGCACACAGGTTGCCGTATATTCTCGCATCCTACTTCCCCCTTACCGAATTTCATCCAATTTATAACTTAATTTGGCTTTTGTTTTTTTCTTATAAGATTGGCAAAAACCTGTATCAATTCGTTTCATCACCATTTTTGCCGTTTCATATTGGCAAGAGGGCAGCAACACGATATATTGGCAAACACTATAGCGGGAAACCACATCCCCCGAACGCAAACGTTCTAAAAGTACCTGCTCCAAATACGCCATTCCCTCTTTGATTATCTTTAAATATGCCGGCGAATCTACGGCAATTTCCCAGATTGGCTCCACAGTAATCAAAGCAAGAAACATAGAAATACCAAATCGCTCCGCTCGTACCTGCTCCAAATGATAGGTTTTACGAAACATACCAAACTCACACAAAAACGATCCTTGGTGGGAGCTCTCGCTTAATTCTTGCTGAATCAAACCTAAATCATCTTGACGATTACGAGTTTCTTTCAAAAAATCCGCATACAAATTTGCCAATTCTTCCGATGGAGATATCCCCAAATTGTCATAAAGCAACTCTACGGCCTTTTTATAATGAACCTCTGCCACCTTTATTTTATTTTGGCACAACAAAGCCTTGATAAAATAATAATGCAATGTTTCACTCAGTTGATCTACCTGTAAAGCCAAATGGCAAATATGCTCCATCTGCTCATATCGCTCCCATTCATCCAAAATAGCCGCAGCAGCCTTTACAATAGATAAATACATAGAATGATAATGGGCTGACCGTGGAATAACCCACTGCTCTCCATCCATTTTGGGTAAGAACTTACCCCTATATAACGCTATGGCCTCCAGAAAATGAGCCAATTTTTCCTCTGAATCCTTTGCACGCAAACCAGATTCATATTTATCATCCAATAACTCCCCATCCGAAATGGAGCTTACCTCATGGTTCCAAATATAGGAGCCACGATGTGCGATGATAAATTCATACTCCGGCCACACCTGCTTTAACAGCATCCGCAAACGGTACACCAGATTTTTCAAAGCACCTGCCGGATTCACACTATCCGTATCCCACAAAGCATCCACCAACTCACCGATGGAAATCTTTTTGTTTTTATGACAATACATATAAACAAACAACTTAACAAGCATTTTCGAATGCATCTCATCTTCATTCAAACTTTTTCCTGCACCGGATATGCAGAATTGATTAAATAATTCAATATAAAATGTTGTTTGCTCATTTGCAAAGCTTTTCATGATGTTGCCCCCTCATATTACTCTTTTATTGTGGAATTGTCTTTAAATGCTGTCGTTTGTATGATATAATCAAACTAATAACCTTACTGTTTTTTGCTGTTTAAATATATAAGGAGGCGGATATGAAAAAACGACTTGTTTTTATTTTAATTCTTCTATTTGCCTTGGGTGGTTGCGGACAACAAACAACACAACCATCCACCCCATCCGACAACCCACAATCCACTTCAGCAAATACGCCTGCGCAAAGTGCCGAACCTACGGGGCCTCTTCGTGATGCAACGCCTGAGGTTTTAGTGCCTGACTCCTCCGGCACAACAGTCTTTGAAGCAGAACTTTATCGCATTGATGTTTCCAACAGCGACCAAGGTTATGTTATGGTACAGTACAAAGGAGACAATGAAAAAGTAAAACTACAGATTGCGCTTCCCAATGAAACCGTTTATACCTATTTGGTTACCAAATATAATGAATATGTTACTTACCCCTTACCCGGTGGTACCGGCAATTATACCATTACACTTTATGAAGCTGCTGATATCGAAAATGACCTGTATGCCGTCATTTTCACGGAAACCATTGATGTTACCCTTACAGATGCGTTTTTACCATTTTTATATCCAAACAATTATGTAAACTTTACTGCCGACAGCGAAGCCGTTGCCAAAGCAGAAGTCCTTGCTGCCGATTGTTATTCTGACTTAGATGTTATTGCAAGCGTTTATAACTTTGTCATAGAAAACATCAGTTATGATTATGAAAAAGTGGAAAATGGAGTACAATTTGGCTATACCCCTGATATCAATGAAACCCTAGAAACAAAAAAGGGCATTTGCTTTGACTATGCCTCCTTGATGTCTGCCATGCTACGTTCACAACGCATACCAACCAAACTGGAAGTTGGTTATGCAGGCGAGACCTACCATGCTTGGATTAGTTGCTTTGTAGACGAAATCGGCTGGGTTGACAAACTCATACAATTTGATGGGCAAAACTGGACCCTCATAGATCCCACCTTTGCCGCCAGCAGTACCCAAGATGGCCGTGATTTAAGCTCTGTCATCGGAGATGGTACCAATTATCAAGTGAAATATAATTACTAAATCGAATCGCTTTTCCATTGATAGTATTATATCCCACAGGGTAAAGAAAAGCAATCAAAGGACAAAGGAGGCACACCAAAACAGTGGGTAGTATGGTTCAAGCAAACCATACTACCCACTTTCTATTGTTTCTTCTGTATTTCTTTTTGCAAGTTTATCGTTTCTTTCTTCTGTACTTATAAGCATATACCCCAACTCCACTCATCAAACCAATTCCAGCAAGCAGCAGTGCTATGTACCCACGTATCTGCAAGTGGTCTCCGGCATCCGGAATCTCTGAGTCAGGTGGTTTTGGAGTACCCGGTGATGTCGGCGGTGTCGTTGGAGGAACCGTTGCCGGATTCGTTGGTGGCTCCGTTGCCGGGGTCGTTGGCGGTTCTGTTACCGGCTCTGTTGGTGGCTCCGTTACCGGGGTTGTCGGCGGCTCTGTTGGTGGCTCCGTTATCGGGGTTGTCGGTGGTTCTGTTGGTGGCTCTGTTGGTGGTTGTGTGGGTGGCTCCGTATAGAAATTGTCGATGGTCACCATAATATTGTCATCTTCCTCTGTAATATGCACCGTATAAGGCAACTCCGGCGTACTTGTGACAACAAAGCCATCCATCTCGTAATTCCGTTCCTGAATCACATAATCACCAAGCTCCAAATTCTCCCAGAATCCACCACCTACACCAACTGTTTCAAAGAAGCCATTTGGCCCTGAAACATCAATGGCAAAACCGGATGGTATTTCACCCGGAAGCAAACCATGAAATGCTTTTCTGACCCGAAGTGCAGGTGTTACAGATGCAGGAAGCTCTACATATGTATTTTCAATATTCACCACAGCCTCTGCACCATCTGTGGATAACGGCGGTGTCACCACCAATGGTCCGGGAAGAAGTAGCATAAAACCATCGGCATATCCACCACTTTCATAAATCACATAGTTTCCGGTAGGCAAATCTGTTAATACATATTTTCCATCTACAAAATGATCATAGAATATCGTATTTCGATAGATTTCATTTCCATCATCATCAGTACCAATAATCAAGAACGATATCGTAGAAACTGCCGTACCCGCAGGTAAACCGGTAAACTGCTTATAAATCGTCAGGCTACCCTTATCCCGCTCGTAGGTATTGGTAATATCAATCACAATAGTTTCTGTTGTTGCATCTGCCGTAAATGTATATGGTAGCTCAGGGGTAGAAACCATATGATAACCCGGCACCGTAACGTTGTTTTCTCGGATTCTATATTCTCCCAAAAACAAACCGGTAATGGTCACACCCGCCAAAGCCTCTTCTAATGTAAGCACACGAACATAATTTTGAGGTCCTTCTATAATCAATTGAAAATCTGTAGGAATGAGACTTTGATCCAAGCCCACAAAGGTTTTTTGAATCGTTAAATCAAAGGTATCTTCCGTATAGGTATTATCAATGACTACCATGATATCTGTGTTTGTCTGACCCTCCGGGAAATTGACCGTATAAGGTAATTCCGGTGAAGTCACAACACTATACCCACTTGCCGCATAGTTCCGTTCCGTAATCGTATAATCTCCGTATTCCAAATCCTCAAAGATGCCGCCGGCCGCTCCAACTGTTTCAAACCAGTCATTTGGCCCTGAAATGTCAATGGCAAAGTCCGGTAATAAACTGGTGACTTCATCCGGTGTCAAACCATGGAACACTTTTACCACCTGTAGTCTTGGACTCGTTGGAGGCGGCAATTCTGTATAAGCATTGGTCATCGGTATGGTGATTAAATTTTCATCACGAATCGGTACAAAACCTAAATCCAAACTAGGGCTAAACATTCCCTCCACAAGACCGCCGCTTTCATAGATATGATAAATTCCAAAAGGCAGTTCCGTCAAATCATAGCTATAGGTGCCTGTGTTTGCATCATACACAAAATCTCTCAACCATACTGTTTCTCGGAAAACAACAATGGAATCATCATTAAAATCAAAACCAATAATCGTAAATGAAATATCCGATACAAATTCCAAGGGATCAACGCCATCAGGCAAGCCCGTAAAACTCTTTACAAGGGTCATATTACCGGATTGCTCTTGGTACACATTGACAAAATGAACGGTCATGTCTATTCCGCCGTCTGCAATTTCAAAATAACCCGCATCACTTAAATTTACGTCTCCATCATTTATCGTAACCGATACGGTAGGACCGTCAAATCCGGTCATATTACCACCCGTTTCCGTGATATAATAACCACCCGTCGGCAGATCCGTCAAAACAAATTTTCCATCTATAAACATGTCATAAGTAACTTGTAGGGCAGTGCCCAACGCCTGACCGGATGCACCTACAATCAGAAATGCAATTCCCTCCGGCGGTACGGTTATTTCCGTTACATCACCCTGCTCATCATATACAACTATCTCTTTTTCAATGATTAACCCTGCTCTGCGCACATAACTGTTGATAACCGTAGCTATCACATCATCTCCATAACCCAACCAGAATGTGGTATATGGATTGCCGCTTCCATCCGTACCCGTCGTTGATGCAACATCTCCCGACCCATCTACCACAGTAAAGGTCACCGTGGCGGTATGGGTATGTTGAAGCGGGTCATTCGCTGCAATAGAATTGTTTTGTCCATACTCTGTAATCGTATAGTAACCAACGGGGGCATCTTCCTGCAATATACCAACTCCGGTATTGCTACTGCTCATTGCCGCCATCATGTCTGCAAAGCTAATCATATCCAGATAAATCACGTTTCCGCTTTCATCTGTACCAACCACTGAAAACACGATATTGTCATGGATATCATCCCACCCCAATGAACTACCTGGGGCAAATTCTTTTCGTACGGTCAGCTTAGGCGGATCCGCTACTTCATAGATATTGGTCAAACCAAGGGTAATCACATCCCCATCTTCAACATCCGTTAAAGTCAAAACATAATCCGGTGGTTCCTCTTCCAAATTTACCGTAACATGACCGGGCACATCCAAGGCATCATAACTTAAAGTCCAATCATAATTTGGAATCTCATGGTATTTTTCCACCAACTTAATGCTATCAAAAACACCGCTTATATTAAGAATGGTTCTACCATTGATAAAATCATCCGGATAATATAGGCTTTCGTCCGGTGTCGCGCCGAATACACCTCCTGTTCCTTTATAAACATCGAACTCAATGCTTCCATTTGTGCCCAATGCATCCAGTACTTGCTGCGAAGTAAGCCCTTCAAAATTTTTCTCCAACACGATAATGCGTTGGTCTGGAACTTCTGCAATATTAAATATCTGTGCATCTTCCCATGTGCCTGACGCATCATCCCAACGGGGCGGAAAATCAATGACGATCCACGGCGGCTCATTGCCCGGTCCAAATGGTGTAAATACACCACCGTCATAACTGCCCTCTACCACCGTATAGGACATCAATACCGCATTGCCCGCTGCATCAGGCGTAAGGGCATACAGAGGTAGGTTTTCCCATGTATACATAAGCTCTATTCCGCCTGTGGCATTTGTTGTCGCATTTGTCGAGGCCGGATCTAGTTCAATCGGACTACCAACCGGATTGCCATCTCCATCGTACAACTGCACATACACAGGGACTATCAGATCCCCTAGTGCCGCATCCCACTCTTTCAAAACCGTTAAACTGGTTGTATCCAATACAAGGCGCCCATTGTTGCCCAATTCATGCACCTGCACCACCGGATTTATGGTAAAATAACGTGGATAAAATGATGTGGGAGATGTTTGCGTTGTATTTGTCGCTTTTAATGTTTGCGTTCGTTCACTATATAGCCTTGTTTCCTCAAAGTAGTAAGGACTTACCGCACCCGGCATAAAGAATGCATCGGTTGCATTGGAAAATCCACTGGGCGAAAGCCAGCGATTGGTATATAAATAATAAGCCTCTCTGCCGCTTACTTGATAACGGGCTGTGCCGGTATAAGCAGGAGATAATCCTGCATAAATACTCTCTATGTCCATACCCACAGAGTAAATAGCTCGAATCGGTGCCGCTTCTACGATCTGAATCTCACCCGTTGGTACATTATTTGCATCTTTTACAGAAGTAACCGTACGCTGCGGAATCAAACTAGCCGGAATATACCAACGTACAAGGTGGTCCCCTGCCTGTAAAGAACGCCTCAAACGGATGCCATCAGAATACACTTCCGGATAAATACCATCTTCCAATATGGTTACCACATGAAATGCCATATAAATCATATCCGTTGGTTGATTGGTCACCGGATTGGTCACTGCACCCTCTACCATATACCGCTCAACAACGGTTACAGCATTTGTTAAGGTACTTGGATCAATGGGGTTACCGGTGGAATCAAAAAAGCTACTGACAAAATTTCTATCTACATCTGCATAGTATTTCATCGGGCTGGCTTGCCCGGCCGCAACATTGGAAGAAATAAAATCCCGCACCTCTGCATCCGTCATCAAAGTTCCATCTGATTGATAGGCCTGCTGTTGTAGCATCACCGTTACATATTTATCAATTGCAGCGGCGTCACCTGCTTCTAATGCACTTGCCAAAGTATCCACTGTAAATTTCACATTATCATACCAAAAACCAGTCAACTCACGAAACTCCATATACTGCCCAAGCACATCTGAAAAAATAAGATAACCGTCAAAGTCCGCATCACTTGCTCCTGTTTCACCCGGCAATAACGTTGTGTAACTACCCTGTGATACAATCTGCTGGGCTATTTGGTGAAACGCATCCGCCAATTCACTTACATCCGTAGCAGAAAAATACATATCCGCATAATCTGTTGTAATAATAGCACTATAGTTTTGAATCTGCTTCAATGTACGCTGGGTTGAAGAGTTCTTGTTTAAAACCGGTACAGAAATGGTGTTCCCTTGCGAGAAACTATCCAGTAGTACACGCATATTATAATTGACATTAGAAAGACTTTGATTGATTAAGTCAGCATTTACGCTACCTGCTGTGGTAGAATCCCCATAGGGGTCCAACGTGGCATTGATAATGTCTGAAGTATCCCCCAATCCAATCGTATAAAACCCTACCGTCCGTGTAGATTGGCTGGGATCACCGCCATAATAATGGTCATGGGTCTGCTGCTTCATATAGGATGCTGTCAATACCGTAAGTAAAGCCAAGCCTAAGTCGGAAGTGGTTCCATTGCCCGAGTCCAAACCTGTATCCGTATCACTTGCTGCAGTACTAAAACGATAATCTGTCCAACCATAAGTTGGTTGCCCATCTGTCATCAAAATGATATTGGGTCTGCGAATCAAGGTATAGGTATCTGTACCTACTGTCGTTGTATAGGTGGTATCATTATTATCCAATAATATTTTTGCACCACGATAAATACCACGTTGGGTCGGGGTTCCACCCTCGACGGTAAAGCTAGGCATAACGGCCGTAAAACCATTTGTATTTGCCAAACTGCCCGGCACCATAGCACCTGTAAAATTGACGGTTGTTGTACCACTCATGGTAAAAAACCCATTGTTTGTAGCAGAATATCTAGCAAGGGGTAACACATCAAAAATCTGAGAAACATTGGCACCACTCACCTGATGGCCACCAAATGCCACAACCGCAACCCGGTTGTTTGGATTGGCTGTCATCAACATACCAATGGCTTCATTGAGTGCATCCACCACTACAGCAATACGAGAGCGTCCCGATGTACCCACAAGTGTTGTCATACTACCTGACACGTCAATGACAAATACTGTGTCAGATGGTTCAATCAAAGCTTCTACCGTATAAGATTGGCTTAAAGCAGATAAGGTCACCAAAAACTCGTCTTCCGCTGCCATCACCGCATCTGTGGGCTTGCCCGAAGCATCAAAAATAGGCGCACTCACCACATTTACTGATTTGTCCGTCCAAATACGCCCGTTTTCAATGGGGGTCCCTGTTGTTGGATCGACTGTGTTTGACCACGTGGGAATAGAGGTATCCGGATCTGATACCATCTCAAAGACTGTGGAAAATGGAGTTGCTGTTGCCATTGCAGACTGGATATCTGCTGCACGAACCAATGATGCGATAGGGGGGGGGATAGAACATAATAATATCAATACCAATAGTACACTAAGAAACCGATGTTTTTTCATAGCACCTACCCCCTCTATTCTACTTTTTCTACCAACCAATGTTTTCTATATCTTTTATATTATTTCATGTTTTCTACCATTATATCAGTTGAAAGAGCATTTGCCAACCTTTTTATCAATTGTCTGAATGTTTGTTAAAAAATATATTTAAAGTGCAATTTGTATCCCTTTGCTTTCTATAATTTAGATGCTTTTTTTGTGGCCCTTGTAATGCAGTCCATAACCGCATAACGCATACCACCTTTTTCCAAAGCCTCTACCCCCTCTATCGTAGTGCCACCGGGTGATGTAACCATGTCTTTCATCATGCCCGGATGCATCTTTGTTTCCAAAATCATCTTTGCTGTTCCAAAGCAAGTTTGCGCTGACAAACGATAAGCCATTTCTCTGGGAATACCGTTTTTTACGCCGGCATCGGCCATAGCCTCAATAAACATGGCAATGTAAGCCGGCCCGCCGCCGCTCATGCCACTAATTGCATTGATCAAACGCTCCGGCACCCACTCCACCATACCTATGGCATTAAATATTGCTACAACCGTCTCTTTTTCATCTTCTTTCAAATCTGTTTCCAAACAAAATACATTGGCACCCGCATTGACCATAGATGGGGTGTTGGGCATAATCCGTAAAATCCTTGCTTTGCCTACAATCATTGCATCTATTCGCTCTATTGTGATACCTGCTGCAATGGAAACCACTGCCTTGCCATCCAAAGCGTTGCCGCATTCCAACAAGGCACCCTCCAAATGCTGCGGTTTGGTGCCAAGCACAATCAAATCACTTTTTTGGCATAATTCATGATTGTTTGCAACTACATTGACCCCCAAAGAAGTCATTCTTTCTATTACCACAGGATTGATATCATAAACATATACATTTTCCTTGGAAAGTGCCCGACCCTCCAAAGCACCGTGTAAAATCGCACCACTCATATTATTACAACCAATAAAACCTATTTTTTTCGGATTCATTTTCTTCTCCTTACATAAACCAATCAGATGGCTTTTTTTCAAACATTTCATATCCAACATTATTATAGCGGATGGCTTTTGCCGGGTCAATGTAGATTTCCTTGACAAATAAGACAAAATCTCCCAGAATAAAACTATCTAACTATCATTTAAGAACAATACACGCATTCTTTATTTAAGGAGATTTACCAATGCTTGCACCCAATCAAAAAGGCCCTCTTGCTATGGTGGCCGCTTCTATCTGTTGGAGCCTAGGCGGATTACTCATCCGCTTTATTCCTGAATCTTGGGGAGCCTTAAGCATCATCGGACTTCGGGCTTTTTTAGCCGCAATTGTTTTTATTATTTGGCGGCGAAGTGCCAAAATTGAGCTTACACAGGGCAATATCCTAGCCGCCTTATGTCTAACCGCCACCACTACTTTATTTGTTTTTGCAAATTTACTGACCACTGCCGCTGCTGCAATCATGCTGCAATTTACAGCTCCGGTCTTTATTATTTTAATTCATCTTGTATTTTATCGCAAAAAACCCAAAACCAGCGAAATCATCGCTGCTACAATCACCATTTGCGGTATGTTATTATTTTTCGCCGACCACTTAGAAATCGGTGGCACCTTAGGCAATGTTTTAGCAATTATTTCCGGCTTAACGTTCGCCGGTGTTTTCGTTTGCAATAAAAGGCCGGATACCAAACCGGAACAATCCCTGTTGCTTGGTTTTTATATTAGCTCACTGATTGGCTTACCTTTTGCATTCTTTCGTGTAACACCCGATTTTGTCGGTTGGGCTTCGGTTATTGTTTTGGGTGTCATCCAAGTGGGGCTCGCTTATGTATTTTTCACCATTGGAATTAAAAAAACGACCGCCCTACTCGCTTGTCTCATTACAGCGATGGAACCGGTCTTAAATCCCTTATGGGTCGCCCTAGTCACCGGAGAAATACCCGGTTTATTTACCATACTTGGAGGAGCCATCATTATTTTAACAATTGTAATTTATAATATTTGGTTAGAGAAAAAAGCTCCACGCTCTTAAATTTAACACGATCTAACGTCGCTAAGAGGATTTGAACCTCCGACCTACCGCTTAGGAGGCGGTCGCTCTATCCAGCTGAGCTATAGCGACAAATACAGACGATTTCAGCACATTTTTAACGTACTTGCATCACCACCTTATACATGGTACCACAAAATCACCCTCTCTGACAATCACCTATCCTCAAAAATTAATATATCCCTGCAACCAAATATTCCCTTTAAAACGCCGTCCCACGGTTGGCTCACCCATAACATCTTTCACCGGCACACACACGTCAAAGCGCAATTCATTGGTTTCTATTTCCAATTGGTACAACCTTTCCTTGGTCACAACATTTTCTACAACTTTAACCTTTAATATTTCTCCCAAAATCGCATACAAATCACATTCAATTCCATAAGGCATAAAATAAGTATCCACAATAGAAAAAATATCTTCACTCATCAACCGCCTTGAAACCTTTGAATAAATATCAATATCATCTAAAGTCAATGTTTCAATGGCCGTTTGATCGCCGCTTCTTGCTGCATTTAAAAGCATTTTTCGATTATCAGAAGCCTCTTTTTCACAACGCACCTGATTTTCATCTTTTTGTACAGGAAAAAGAACACAGCCGGACAATGCCAAACCTGAGAATGTCACAGAAGTATTTAACCCGGCTACGGAGCCCAATTGCCGCTCTCGCATATACTCAATTCCATTTTGCAGAAAAAAAATCAAACTGATACCCACATTGGGGTCTTCACAAACACCAACATACTGCTCTTTTTCATATTTCCGCTCTACAATCACCTCTGCATAAGTGGTAATACCACTACCTGTAAAATAAGGAAAGTAATATTCCCCATCAAACTGCTCTTTCTCATTTAACTCACCGCAAATGGATATTCCTATATCACTACCAAATTCTTTTTGAAACTCACAAAAATCTCCATTTTCTTGATACGAAATTAATGTTTGGTGGGTAAAATGCGATTCCACTTGACTCAATAAGGCATTTAATTCCTTTTTTGTTTTCAAATCAAAGCCGATTGCCTTTAAATATTGATGCATATTTCTATCTCCAAGCTCTTTATTTTTAAGTTGTTATTTTAGACTGATTACCCATATACATCTGCAAAGGCTGTGGTATCCGAACACTACCGTCTTCCTGCAAATTATTTTCCAACAATGCAATCAACATACGTGGTGGGGCTACCACTGTATTATTCAATGTATGAGCAAAATATTTGCCCTCCTTGCCACGTACCCGAATACCAAGCCTACGTGCCTGTGCATCGCCCAAATTCGAACAACTTCCCACTTCAAAAAACTTTTGCTGCCGCGGTGACCATGCCTCTACATCAACAGACTTCATTTTTAAATCTGCCAAATCCCCGGAGCAACACTCCAATGTACGCACCGGAATATCCAAGGATTGAAACATCGCTACTGTATTTTTCCAAAGTTCATCATACCAATGCTTACTCTCATCCGGATGACAAACCACAATCATCTCTTGCTTTTCGAACTGATGTATGCGATAAACACCACGCTCTTCAATTCCATGTGCGCCCTTTTCTTTTCTAAAACAGGGAGAATAACTCGTCAATGTTTGCGGCAATGCATCTTCCTCCAACAAGCTATCTTGAAATTTTCCAATCATAGAATGCTCGCTAGTACCAATCAAATACAAATCTTCCCCTTCGATTTTGTACATCATCGCATCCATCTCAGCAAAACTCATCACACCGGTTACCACACTGCTGCGAATCATATAAGGAGGGATACAATAAGTAAAGCCTTTCTCTATCATAAAATCACGGGCATAAGAAATCACAGCCGAATGAAGTCTGGCAATATCACCCATCAAATAATAAAATCCATTTCCTGCAACTTTTCTTGCACTATCCAGATCAATACCCGCAAAACGCTCCATCATATCAACATGGTACGGTATTTCAAAGTTTGGAACCCTCATTTCTCCAAAACGTTCCAACTCCACATTTTCATTGTCATCTTTCCCAACGGGAACCGTTTCATCCATGATATTGGGAATGGACAACATCCTGGTTCTTATCTTATCTTCCACTTCCCTTTCCATAGCCGATAGTTCCGCCACTCGTTTGGCATTTTTATTTACTCGGTCCTTTAATTCCTCTGCCGCCTCTTTTTTCCCCTGCGCCATCAACGCTCCGATTTGCTTTGAAATCTTATTTCGATCTGCACGCAAAGCCTCTACCTCTTGCTTGATATCACGATTTTTTTGATCTAATGCCAAAACTTCATCCACCAAAATCAGCTTATTTTCCTGAAATTTCTTACGCATATTTTCTTTTACCAACGCTGGGTTACTTCGAATCAATTTTATGTCCAACATCTCTGCCACTCTCCCTTATTTTATCACGTCCGAATCGCATATTCCTCTTGGAAAATAGCCCGCTCCAAACTTTCTGTTTCCTCTTCTGCCAACTCCACATAACTCTCGCCTTTTACAATTTCCTTTATATAAGTATAACAACCCTCACGGCTATGCATCACATTCATAATAAAACCATTGTCCTCCTGATCCAACAAGGTCAACGCAAAACTCAAATTTCCGCCCAACTCCAAAAAGGCATCATATTTCACAATCCCTACCTTTTGATAATGACCACGCATCTTCCGGTAAATATCATTGATGTCTTTGCTGTTTTTTGTGGTCGTTTCCGTCAGCTTATCAATCTCTGCAAACTTTGTCAAAAGACTAGCTTCCAGAGACATACCATCTTTACCACGAACAAATGTGGCATAATTTTTTTTCATTCGGCTATATTTTATATTACTACTAATCAACAAAGCAATTATAATCAATTGCACGACCAATATCCCTGTTACCACATGCACCAGGCTCAAACCCATATCATTTAAAAATTCTGTTAGCATCTTATTCACCCTATATTAATCATTCAAATATACCACTATACTTAACTTTTCGCCGAAAGTATTAAGTCATAAATTCGTTCCAGTTCTTCAGCGGAATAATATTCTATCTCTATTTTTCCTTTTCCATTGCCTTTTTCATTGATTTTCACTTTCGTTCCAATGGTATCTTTTAACTTTTCTTCTAACTCTCCAAAAACAAACTCATGTTCTATTTTTGTTTTTTCTTTTACTTTCTTTGGCCGTTTTAATTGCTGAATCATCTTCTCAATTTCACGCACACTTAACTTTTCATCAAATACACGATATGCCAAATTATATTGTTCTTCTTCATCTTCAATAGCAAGCAAAGCACGAGCATGGCCGGTAGAAATCATATCATCTATAACCATTTGTTGAATTCTATCACTTAACCTAAGTAAACGCATTGCATTTGTCACAGCCGTTCTACTCTTTGATACCCGTTCAGCTACCTCATCTTGTTTTAGATTAAATTCATTCAACAGTTTCCGATATGCAATCGCCTCTTCAATTGGATTTAAATCTTCCCTTTGAATATTTTCAATCAAAGAGATTTCTATGATTTCCTGTTCTGTATACTCTTTTACAATGACCGGCACTTCTTTTAAACCTGCCATCTTTGCGGCACGCCATCTTCTTTCTCCTGCAATAATTTCAAAGTAATTGGCCCGTTTTTGTACCAAAAGAGGTTGCAAGACACCATGTTGCTTAATGGAATCAGAAAGTTCAAGCAAAGCATCCTCTTCAAATTCTTTCCTTGGTTGATCTCTGTTTGGTTCTATTTCATTTATATTAATTTTAAATTCCTGTTCCAAACTTGTTGGTCTCGTATCCTCTTTTTTCAGTTCCGACATTTCCGGAACACTTTTCTTTTCCACTTTGTTTGGTATTAGGATATCTAAACCTTTTCCAAGCCCGCCTTGCCTTTTTGGTGTCATATCATCATTCTCCTTCTCTTACGACTTCCTCTGCCAAAGCTTTATAACTCTCTGCGCCTGTAGATTTTGGATCATATATATTGATTGGCATACCATAACTAGGCGCCTCTGCCAGACGAATATTTCGCGGAATAATTGTATTGTATATCTTATGATTCAAATTCTCTCTCACATTTTCAACTACCTGTGTAGAAAGATTTGTTCTAGCATCAAACATCGTAAACAACACACCTTCTATTTGCAACTCCGGATTTAACCTGTTTTTTACCAATTCAATCGTATAAATCAGTTCGCTCAATCCCTCCAAAGCATAATATTCACTTTGAATCGGTACCAAAACAGAATCTGCGGTCGTTAAGGCATTGATGGTTAGCATACCCAAAGCCGGCGGACAATCAATAATGACATAATCATACGCTTTACTTATCTTTTCCACTTCGCTTTTGATAATATATTCCTTGTTTTCAATATCAATCAACTCAATTTCAATCGCAGCCAAATTTCGATTAGAAGGTAACACATCTAAATTTTCTAGCACATCTTTGCCAATGCAATCTTCTATCTTTGCATTTCCTAAAAACAAGTCATACACCGTATGATTGATTTCATTTTTATTTAAACCAAACCCACTTGTCATGTTACCCTGCGGATCCATATCTAAGGCTAAAACTTTTTTGCCAAGACTAGCTAAGGCTGCTGATAAATTAATTGCACTAGTGGTCTTGCCCACGCCTCCTTTTTGATTAGCAATTGCTATAATTTTACCCATTTCGACTCCTTTTCCAGCTTTTTAATAAGCAACACTTTAACCATTATAACACTATTTAAAATCTTTATCTACTATGTTTCACGTGAAACATTCCACAATTTCAATATTTTTGACACAAAATGTTTCACGTGAAACATTTTCTTTATATGTGTTTAGAATATAACACTTCATTTTTTTATTCATAAAGATAACAAATCGTAATTTAATGGTTTATTTGAGTGCACTTATATAGTATAATGATTATATATTTTAGAAAGCAGGTGACTTACTTTGAATTGGAAAAAAACATTCGTAACAGGAATTCTTCTTGTCGGAATTATAACAGCCAAAGTATTTGCATTAAATAAATTAATAAACCATATCTCTACAAAATATAATTTATTAAAAGCAAACCCAGATAACTTCTATAAATGGCGTTTTGGTTCCATTTACTATACAAAAAAAGGGGGAGGAAAACCAATTCTACTCATTCATGATACAAATGTGGCAAGCTCAGAGCATGAGTGGCATAAGGTTATATCTGACCTATCTCAGACAAATACAGTATACGCTATTGATTTGCTTGGCTGTGGCCGTTCCGACAAACCAAGTATCACATACACAAACTTTCTTTATGTGCAAATGATAAGCGATTTTATTAAAAATGTGATTGGCAAAAAAACAGATGTCATCGCAACCGGTATCTCCGGCACCTTTACATTGGCTGCTTGTGCAAATGATAATACTATCATCGATAAAGTTATTATGGTTAACCCACAAGATTTAGTTGAGCTGGCAAAAATTCCAACAAAACGGGGCAAGACAATACGATACCTTATTTCACTCCCTATTTTTGGAACTTTGATTTATAATCTATCTGTGAATATAAAAACCATTCAAAATGATTTTATGCATAGATATTATTACAATGCCAACAAAGTATCCATTGATGACATGGAAGTTTATTTCGAAGCCTCTCAAAAAAACAATGCAAACTCTAAATATTTATATGCCAGTATTATTAGTCGTTTTATCAATGCCAATGTGATTCATCAACTAAAAAATACCACCAATAGTGTTTTTATTCTTGTAGGAGATGAAGACCATCAATATCATAAGGCAGCAATTAAATATCAAGAGTTTTTACCTGCTATTGAAATCATTGGCTTATCTTCTTGTACATATCTTCCACAACTGGAAGCACCGCGTAAATTTGTAGATCAAGTGAAAATTCTATTCGATTTATAAAAGCCAAAAAACCCATCCTGTTAAGAGATGGGTTTTTTTTCCGGCAATCCTGCTTTGCGAGGATATTTATTATCTGTGCTTTTTATCTTATGAACCATCACAAATGAACGTTTGATTTCCGTCATAGGCAATTTTAAATATACTGTATTCTCATATTCTCCACCCAATGTTTGAATCGCATTTTTTGCTTCCTCTAACTCTTTTTCTATTTCACCGCTCTTATAAGCAATAAATGTTCCATTTGTTTTTATGAAAGGAAGTGTATACTCACTTAAAACCTGCAGTTTCGATACTGCCCTAGACACAGCCAAATCATATGACTCCCGCATTCCCTCTTTTCCAGCAAAATCCTCTGCACGCCCATGATATGCTTGAATTCCATCCAAAGACAATTCATCTATTACTATATTTATAAATTTTATTCTTTTTGCCAATGAATCCAATAAATCAATTTTTAATTCCGGAAAAACTATTTTCAATGGAATACCGGGAAAACCGGCACCTGTACCAACATCTATTATTCTTTGATTTTTATTCAAATCAACAACCTGCGTAATCGCTAAGCTATCTAAAAAATGTTTTTCATATACTTCTTGCTGTGCCGTAATACCGGTTAAATTGATTTTTTGATTCCAATCTATTAATAAATCAAAATATTTTACGAACATTTGTTCTTTTTCTTTTTCTAATTTAATTCCAATTTCTTCCAATTGCCTTATAAATTTATCATTCATATGCTTTACTTTCCTTTGATTTGCTTTCTTTTAAATAAATTAGCAAAACAGCTATATCTGCCGGTGACACACCGGATATACGTGAAGCCTGTCCAAGGGATTTTGGCTTAATTTCTTTTAATTTCTGCTTTGCTTCTAACCGCAAGGAATACACTTGATCATAGTCCATATCATCCGGTATTTGCTTTGTCTCCATTTTTCGAAATTGATTGACCTGACGTTTTTGCCGCTGAATATAACCGGCATATTTGATATTAATATTCACTTGTTCCATAACAGCCGAAGACAATTTGGGCCTATCCAAATCAAGGGATTGTAAATCTTCATAACAAAGTTCCGGACGACGTATCAAATCGGCCAAAGTGGCACCTGACTGCAATTTTGTACTACCACGCTCTATCAACAATTCTTGTACTTGCGTAGAGGTTCCAACATACACTTGCTCCAGTCGCTTCATTTCATCTTCTATCCATCTTTCTTTTTCCAACAAAGCTTGATATCGCTCTTCCCCAATCAAACCAACCGCATAACCAATTCGCGTCAAACGTTGATCCGCATTATCTTGGCGCAGCAACAAACGATACTCTGCCCGGGAAGTCATCATACGATAGGGCTCCCGACTTTCTTTGGTAATTAAATCATCAATTAAAACCCCTATATAACCTTGGGAACGGTCTATTATAATTTCATCTTTTCCCTGCAACTTTCGAACTGCATTGATTCCCGCAATCAACCCTTGGGCAGCTGCCTCTTCATAGCCGGAACTACCATTAAACTGCCCGGCACTATAAAGACCTGCAACATCCAAAAATTCCAACGTTCCTTTCAATTGCCTTGCATCAATACAATCATATTCAATGGCATAAGCATTTTTAATAATACGAGCCTTTTCAAGCCCTTTGACAGAGCGGTACATCTCATATTGCACATCTTCCGGAAGAGAGCTGGACATCCCCCCTACATACATCTCATTGGTGTGCACACCCTCCGGCTCAATAAATACTTGATGCCGCAATTTATCTGCAAAACGCACCACTTTGTCCTCTATGGAGGGACAGTATCTGGGACCAACTCCCTCAATTAATCCGGAATACAATGGCGAACGATGTAGATTTTCCCGAATAATCCCATGGGTTTTTTCATTGGTATAAGTCAACCAGCAAGAAATTTGCTCTTTTTGTATGGCTGCCGCATCTGTCGTAAATGAAAACGGTACAATAACCTCATCTCCTTTTTGCTCTTCCATTTGACTAAAATCAACCGTATTTTTATCAATACGGGCAGGCGTACCTGTCTTAAAACGATACATCCGAATTCCAAGATTTCTTAAACTTTCAGAAAGATAATGGGCCGCTTGCAAACCATCCGGTCCAATATCATTGCTAATTTCGCCATAGACGCATCTTGCTTTCAAATAGGTACCTGTACACAGAATAACCGCCTTACAATGGTATATGGCTCCAGAATAAGTTCTAAGACCATATATTTTTCCGTTTGTCACCAAAAGATCCGTCACTTCCATTTGTTGAATCGCCAAATTTTCTTGGTTTTGCAAAACCGCACGCATGATTTGACTATAACGCTCCTTATCTGCCTGGGCACGCAAAGAATGTACCGCCGGGCCCTTTGAACGATTTAGCATTTTGGATTGAATAAAAGATTGATCAATTACCTTACCCATTTCTCCGCCCAAAGCATCAATTTCTTTCACCAAATGTCCTTTTGATGTTCCACCAATATTTGGATTACAAGGCATCAAAGCAACACTATTCACACTGACTGTGAACATCAATGTGGAAAAACCCAATCTAGCACATGCCAATGCCGCTTCACAGCCAGCATGGCCTCCGCCAATCACAATAATTTCATATTCACTTTTATTTTCCCATACAGAACTTGCTGAATATTTCATGAATCAAATCTTCTCCCACTGTTTCTCCGGTAATTTCCCCTAAAAATTCATATGCCGCCATTAAATCAATCGAAAGAAAATCTTCCGGCATTTTGGCATCTATGCTTTCCAAAACCTTATTTAAACTATTAAGAGCCTCAGACAGCGCATGTTTCTGTCGCAAACCACCCATATACATTTCATCATTCCATGTTACTTTACCTTGTAAAAACATTTCATGCAACACGTCAATCACTTCTTGAATACCCTGCTCTTCTTTCGCAGAAATCTCTATAATAGGTGTATCCACTGCTAAAACGGCCTTTACATCCAACGGATTCACAACCATTTTTAAATCAGACTTATTTAATAAAACAATCACTTTTTTATTTGATAACAAAGAAACAATCTTTCCATCGTTTTTATCCAAAGGTTTTGCCGCATCTACCACATAAATAATTAAATCCGAGTTTTCCACATATTCTTTGGCTTTATTCACACCCATTTTTTCAATGATATCTTCCGTCTCTCGAATACCTGCTGTATCAATGATATTTAAACTAAGGCCACCAAGATTAATGTGCTCTTCTAAAATATCTCTGGTAGTTCCCTCTATATCCGTGACAATCGCCCGCTCTTTTCCTGCGAATACATTCAGCAAAGAAGACTTTCCTACATTCGGCTTCCCTATAATAACTGTTTGAATACCCTCTTTGATTACACGACCTTCATCTACCTGTTTGATCAAGTTATTCACACGATTCACAATATCCACAATGCTACAATATAGTTTTTCTTCATAACCTGTAAACTCAAAATGCTCCGGATCATCTAAAGCAGATTCAATAAAAGCTGTGTGATAAAGAATTTCCTCACGTATCAGACCTATTTTTTTCTTGACATTCCCTTTTAATTGATACAAAGAGCCTTTTAAAGCATATTCGTTTTTTGCATGGATCAGATCAATCACTGCTTCCGCTTGAGACAAATCCATCTTACCATTTAAAAATGCACGTTTTGATATTTCTCCCGGTTCCGCCAACCTTGCACCATGATTTATTACCGTTTCTAATACTTTTTGCACAACAAAAGTACCACCATGGCAATTTATTTCTACTGTGTCTTCGCCGGTATAAGTCCTTGGTGCTCGCATAACAGATACCAAAACTTCATCAATCATATCTTCTTTGTTGATAATATAACCATAATGTATGGTATGGCTATCAACCTTAGAAAGTAGTACTTTCCCCTTATATATTTTATCAATCACTTTTAGAGCATCCGAACCAATAATTCGAACAATACCAATCCCCGAATTACTCATGCCCGTAGAAATCGCCCCAATTGTATCTCTATTCATTTACACTTACCTCATATTTTAAAATTAGCTAAAACCCATAAATCAGAGTTTTAGCTAAAATAGATTTCTATCATTGTTTTATCGTTTCAGTGTAATTACGACTTTGCGATAAGGTTCTTCTCCCTCACTATGTGTTGAAACATAAGGGTTTGATTGCAACACAGAGTGAATAATTCTTCTTTCATAAGGATTCATAGGCTCCAAAGATACCGGACGCCTTGTTCGCTTTACCTTGCTTGCCAAATTTCTAGCCAATCGGGTCAAGGTTTCCTCACGGCGCGCCCGATAATTTTCTGTATCCAATTTTACCCGAATATATTCTGTTTGGTACTTATTCACAACACGATTTGCCAAATATTGCAAAGAATCCAATGTTTGACCACGCTTTCCAATAATAAGCCCCATATTTTCGCCTTTTACATCCACACAAAGAACGTTATAAGAATCTACATCCATTGTTAATTCAATTGTTAGTCCCATCGCAGTTAACGTTGCAATCAAAAAATCTTCTACCGCTTTTTTTGCCTCAATCGTAATCTCAACCAGTTCTACCTCTACCGGCTCTTCTATCGCTTTTTCTATCTCTTTACTTTTTTTAATCTCTTCTTTTACAGGCTTTTCTATCTTCGCAGATTTTTTTACTCCCTTTGTTACAAATGCATCCGATTTTTCATTTTCCACTTTTTGAGGTCGATCCGACTTTCTCCAAGCCTCTATCACTGCTTGTTTCATACCAATTCCCAAAAAACCGGAACTTCCTTTTTCAATCACTTCATATTCTAATTTATCACTCGTCACTCCAAGTTGAACCATGGCGTCTGTAATGGCATCATCAATATCTTTTGCTGAAACTCTAATACTATTTTTCATTTGTATTTTCCTTTCCACTGTTTTTCTTTTTTTTATCTACATCGGTTTTTGGTTCATTTTTTGTACTTTGGCCTGTATTATATCTACTTACCATATTTGCCCTAGATGCCAAACTACCGGGTGCAGCATTGCTGGAAACACTTTTGCTTGAAATATTTTTATCAATGGTCGCTTTAGACTTTTCTTCTCTTTTATCTTCTACATTTCTGGTTGTTTGAGTTGCCATTTGATTCAAAGCACTTGCTCTCACACCTTTTTTTTCACGCTTTCTTGCGGCTCTTTCTTGATTTTCTTTGATCATTTCTTCCAAAGGTTTCTTACGCAATTGCCGATTGATAATCAATTGTTGAGCACTTCTCACCAAAGCACTCACCGCCCAATATAAACCCAAACCTGCAGGCAATGTAAAACCCATAAATACAGAAAACAGTGGCATAATATAAATCATAGACTTCATTGAATTTGCAATCTGACCTGCTTGACCCTCTACCTGTTGTGTTGGTTGTGGATTTAATTTTACACTCAAAAATTGAGTCAAACCTGCAATAACCGGAATCATAGCGGCTAATAAAAGGCCACCTGGATTAAAAGGATTTAAGGAAGCTTGTGCCAATGTTAAAGGTGCTTCACTCATATTTACACCTAAGAAATAGTTGTAATTATGTAATGTTTCTACGGTAGAATTTACCAAATCAGTGATATTTGGGATTAACTGCCTTAACTCTATCCAAGAAGATTCTTGAAAACGATATAAAGTTAAACGAATTGCCTCATGGGTTTCCGTACCATACATACCCAAATTCATAGTTGCAGGTGCATTTTCTATAATCGTCTCTATAATTTGTTGATAACCATCTGTGTTTAAAACCGCCGCAACAACATTGTCATATACTCGTCCAATGCTATTCACAAAACGAGGAATATTTTGGATAACAGGAAATAATGCAAACAATATAGGCATTTGAATCAAAAGAGGCAAGCAACCACCGGTAGCAGATGTTCCATATTTTTCATGAATCATTTTCATTTCTTCTTGCTGCTTCATCATGGATGCCTGATCTTTTTTACCGGCATATTTTTTTTGAACTGCTTGAATTTCCGGTGCTGTAACAGATTGCATCCGCATACTTTTTTGTTGTTTGATTGTTAATGGTAACATCAACATATAAATGATGATCGTAAATACAATAATCGAAATACCAACACTTTCAATACCAATTCTTGATAAAGTGTCAAAAATAAAACTCATCAAAAAGCCGAGCAATCTAGCTATATCCCCAATAATCGGCCAATCTGCTGCCATTGCTACTCCATACATACTCATTTATCCTCCATTTATACCTACACCTTTTATAATTAAGGTACGGGATCATATCCCCCTTTTACAAAAGGATTGCAACGCAAAACCCTCCATATAGTTAGACCAAAACCTTTCCATGCTCCATACTTTTCAATGGCTTCTAACCCATAATTAGAACAAGTTGGATAATATCTGCAATGCGGAGTGGTACTAACACCGGATTTTATTAATTTATATAATTTAATAAAACCTATTAAAACAATTTTCAACGTTTTTATCACTTCCTAATATATATCTGGTGAAGTTTTCCCAAATGTTTTAACGCACTTTTTATTTCAAAATAATTTATTTCTTTTGCTGCTACTCTTGCTACGATTATAATATCTATGCCACATCTAAAAAAAAGTTCAGATAATCTATATGCTTCTCTAATCAATCTGGTTATTCTATGTCTTATTACACTATTTCCTACTTTTTTACTAACAGAAATACCAAGCCTATTTTCATTTTTTTCATTTTCTAATACATACATAACCAAATACTTATTTGCATAAGATTTTCCTTGCTTATAAATCTTTTGAAAATCATGATTTTTTTTTATGGATTTTGTATATTTCATGGTTCTTCTCTTTTCTTTATAGAAGAAAAGGCCACAAAATGCGGCCTATGCTGACAATACTTTTCTGCCTTTTGCTCTTCTGGCAGCCAATACTCTTTTGCCACCCGGAGAACTCATCCTTGCTCTAAAACCATGAACTTTTGATCTTGATCTTTTTTTTGGTTGAAATGTCATTTTCATATTCAAACACCTACTTTCTTTATTATCATATATAATTAATATAAAATATTTTTCGACACGCTGTATAATTATATGCAAAAATAGTTCGTAAGTCAAGTAATTAATACCTTTTAAAATATTTTTTAATTTATTCCTGTAACTCCAAATGTAAGATTGCTTATATTTTTGTTTTGATGTAAAATAGTAAGAAGATTATTTTAAGGAGATTTGTAAATGAACATCGTGCAAGAAAACTGGGACAATATCCTCAATAAAATGAAAACAGAATATTGCCCATCCAATATTGCTTATAATACTTGGATTGCTCCTCTTACCATCTTTGAAATTACAAAAGACATGGTTTATATACTAGTAAATCAAGAAGCTAGTTTAGAGCATATAGAAAATAAATATTTGTTACCTTTTAAAGTAAGTATTGCAGAAGTGACCGGCAAAGAGTATGATATATCTTTTGTAACTTCTGACGAAGAATTTATCGAATCTAAAAAACAAATTGCAGAAGAAACTAAAAAAAATAGTACTCTGATAGAAAAAGCCAATTTAAATAAAAGATATACTTTTGAAACTTTTGTTGTGGGCAAAAATAACAATTTTGCCCATGCTGCATCTTTTGCTGTTTCCAAACAACCCGGTGAAGTTTATAATCCTCTTTTTATCTACGGAGGTGTTGGATTGGGAAAAACACATTTGATGCATTCTATTGCACATCGTATTATAAATATGAATCCAAATAAAAAGGTTTTATATGTTACCAGCGAAGCATTTACCAATGAAATGATCAATGCCTTAAAAACAGGTAAAGCCGGAGATGAATTGGCTATGAGTAGTTTCCGAGACAAATATAGAAACAACGATGTTCTTTTGATAGATGATATTCAATTTATCATCGGAAAATCAGGTACACAAGAAGAATTTTTCCATACATTTAATCACATGCATAATTCCGGAAAACAAATCATCATTTCTTCTGATCGCCCACCAAAAGATTTAGAAACTTTAGATGCACGCTTACGAACCCGCTTTAGTTGGGGATTAAGCGCTGACATACAAGCACCTGATTATGAAACACGGATGGCTATTTTAAAAAAGAAAATAGAATTGGATTTCTTAGAAAGTTATAATATTCCAGATGAAGTGATTCAATACATTGCCAGTAACATCAAATCAAATATTCGTGAGTTAGAAGGTTCTTTAAATAAATTAATTGCTTTTTATAATTTAGAAAAAAAATCCATTGATATACCTTTGGCATCAGAAGCTTTAAAAGATTTTGTTACCAATACACGTGAAATCACCGATACATTGATATTAGAAACAGTTGCAGAACATTTTAATATTTCAATAGCTGATATCATCGGTAAAAAACGAAGCGCAAATATTGTATTACCCAGACATATTGTTATGTATCTTTGCCGTCACAATACAAATACAGATAGTACCTTAGAGGGTATTGGTATTCTTTTAGGTGGCCGTGATCATGGCACGGTTATAAATGGTGTAAAAAGAATTGAAACATTGATTGAAACAGATGAGGCTTTAAATAATACTATTACAATTATCCGGAAAAAACTCAATCCCATTTAAACTGTGGATAACTTATCACTAATTTATTCACATTGTGAATAAATATTGGTTATAATATTTTTATTAACATTGGCACCATTAAAATATTCACATTTGGCACTCCATTTTCCATTCATTATCAACATACTTATTCATATATGTAATTGGCTCAAACACTAGGGTTAAAAGTACTTTTTTACAAATTCACAGTCCCTAATACTAATACTATAAAATAATATATATTATATATACACAGCAAGAATAATAAGGAGTATGAAAACATGAAAATAGTTTGCAGCAAAAATATTCTGGTAAAGGGAGTTAATACTGTTTCAAAAGCAGTACCAAATAAAACAACCATGCCTATCTTAGAATGTATTTTAATTGATGCATCTACAGATATTATTAAATTAACAGCAAATGATATGGAATTGGGGATTGAAACTACCATAGATGGTGAAATAAAAGAAAGAGGTATTATTGCATTAAATGCAAAAATATTTTCTGAGATTGTAAGAAAATTACCAAATAACGATGTAACCATAGAAACAGATATTTCTAGTCAAACTATTATTAAATGTGAAAAAGCTAGATTTAATATCGCTGCACATTCAGGAGATGATTTTTCTTATTTACCTGATGTTAAAAAAGAAAATAGTATTACTCTTTCTGAATTCACTTTACGTGAAGTGATTCGACAAACCATTTTTTCAATATCGGACAACGACACAAATAAAATTATGACAGGTATATTATTTGAAATTAATGGTGATATATTAAAGGTTGTTACATTGGATGGTCATAGAATTTCTATTCGAAAAATTGAATTGGGCAATACTTATCCATCACAAGAAGTGATTGTGCCCGGTAAAACTATGACTGAAATCAGCCGTATTATAGGCGGAAATATAGAAGATAAAGTAGATATTTCGTTTTCTGCAAATCATATTCTTTTTGAATTTGATGAAACTACCGTAGTTTCACGTTTGATTGAGGGGAACTATTTTAATGTAAATCAGATGTTGTCCAATGATTATGAAACCAAAATTAAAATCGCAAAAAAAGATTTTTTAGATTGTATTGAACGCTCTGTTTTATTGATTAAAGAGGGGGATAAAAAACCGATTGTTGTGGATATTGTGGATGATTCAATGGATGTAAAGATGAAATCACAAATTGGTTCGATGAATGAAGAAATTAATATTATCAAAGAGGGTAGAGATTTACAAATTGGTTTTAATCCAAAATTTTTAAGTGATGCATTAAAGGTAATTGATGATGAAGAAGTAGATTTATATTTTATGAATTCAAAAGCACCATGTTTTATTAGGGATGAAAATCAATCCTATATATATTTAATTTTACCGGTTAATTTTAGTTCGATTTCATAACATGATAAAATATTGATTTGGAGGGATGTATTGTATAATAAAATAAATCATATTAAATTACGAGCAGGAGATGATTATATAAAACTAGGACAGGCTTTAAAAGCAGCTACCCTGGTTTCTTCAGGTGTAGAGGCCAAAAATGTTATTTTAGATGGACTGGTTTCTGTAAATGGCAAAGTAGAAGATAGACGAGGGAGAAAATTATATCCCGGTGATATAGTTTTATATGATAATCAAGAAGTAAAGGTTGAAAAATAAAATTGTTAATAAAATCAATCAAATTGCAGAATTATCGAAATTATGAACATTTAAATATTGTTTTTGATCATAATATAAACGTTTTTTATGGGGATAACGGACAGGGCAAAACAAATATTTTAGAAGCCCTGTTTTTGTCAGGTACAACTAAGTCACATCGTGGTACCAAAGATAAAGATTTGATACAATTTGGTTTTGAAGAAGCACATTTAGAGATTGTGATAGAAAAAAATAATTTAGAATATGTAATTGATATGCATTTGAAAAAAAATACTTCAAAAGGAATTGCAATCAATAAAGTTTCATTACAAAAAGCAAGTGATTTATTTGGAATTGGTTGTTTTGTATTCTTTTCTCCTGAGGATTTAAATATTATAAAAGCTGGTCCAACTGTTCGTCGTCGATTTATGGACTTAGAATTATCTCAATTGGATTGTGTTTATTTAAGTTATTTACTCCATTACAATAAAATTATTAATCAAAGAAATACATTGTTAAAAAACATAAATATCAATCATAATTGGATGGATACACTGGATGTTTGGGATTTGCAATTGATTGAATATGGAAATAAAATAATGTATATTAGAAATAAATTTATATTAAATATTAATAAAATTATTTCTAATATACATAAAAAATTAACAAATGACAAAGAAGAATTAAAAATAATATATGAAAAAAGCATTGGTAAAAATACATTAGAAGAATCCTTAAAAAAAAATAGAGAAAAAGATATTCGCTTTAAAAGTACTTCGGTTGGTCCCCATCGTGATGATTTGTTTTTTATTTCCAATGGTATAAATTTACGCCAATTTGGGTCTCAAGGTCAACAAAGGACCGCAGCTTTGTCTTTGAAATTGGCAGAATTAGAATTAGCAAAAGAATTGACACAAGATACACCTGTTTTATTGTTGGATGATGTATTATCAGAATTGGATAAGCATCGTCAAAATTGTTTGTTGGAAAGTATAAAAGATATTCAGACTATGATAACTTGTACCGGTTTGGATGAGTTTGTAAGTCATAGCTTTGGAATAAATAAAAAATTTCAAGTAATAAATGGAAAAGTGTATATCGGAGGTTTATAAAATGGGAATCAGTGATACAGAATTTAATGTCAGTGATGCAAATTACGGCGCAAATGACATTCAAATTTTAGAGGGTTTAGAGGCAGTTAGAAAGCGACCGGGTATGTATATTGGTAGTACTTCTGCAAGAGGTCTTCATCATCTTGTTTATGAAATTGTGGATAATGCTGTAGATGAAGCATTGGCTGGATTTTGTGACACCATTGAAGTATATATTAATGAGGATAATTCAATTACGGTTGTGGATAATGGACGTGGTATCCCAATTGGTATCAATGAAAAATCCGGTTTGCCGGCAGTTGAAGTTGTATTTACAGTATTACATGCAGGTGGTAAATTTGGTGGTGGTGGATATAAGGTATCCGGTGGATTACATGGGGTAGGTGCTTCTGTTGTAAATGCATTATCAGAATGGTTGGAAGTAGAAATATACAACAAAGGGATTATTTATAAACAACGTTATGAAAGAGGAAATGTTGCTTATACGTTAAAAGAAATAGGTATTTGTGATGTAGATTTAACTGGAACAAAAGTTATATTTTTGCCGGACAAAGATATTTTTGAAGAAACAATTTATGATTTTAGTACATTAAGACAGCGATTTCGTGAAATGGCTTTTTTAACAAAAGGCTTAAAATTTATTATTTGTGATAAACGGGAAGAAGAAATAAAAGAACAAACTTTTTGTTATGAGGGTGGCATCAAAGAATTTGTTACATACTTAAATCGTAGTAGAAGTGCCGCTTACAACGATATTATTTATTGTGAAGGTTCAAAAGATAATGTTTATGTTGAAGTTGCAATGCAACATAATGATTCTTACAATGAAAATACCTATGGTTTTGTGAATAACATTACAACACCCGGTGGTGGTACTCATATTGTGGGATTTCGAAATGCTTTAACAAAAACATTCAATGATTATGCCCGAAAAAATAATATGTTAAAAGAAGCAGAATCAAATCTTTCAGGTGATGATATTCGAGAGGGTTTGACTTGTATTATTAGTGTAAAATTGGAAAATCCTCAGTTTGAAGGACAAACAAAAGATAAATTAGGCAGTAGTGAAGCACGTGGTGCGGTAGATAGTATTGTGAGTAATCAATTACAAATATTTTTAGAGCAGCATCCCAGCGTGGCAAAAGCGATTGTAGAAAAGTCATTGTTGGCACAAAGAGCTAGGGAAGCAGCTAGAAAAGCACGTGATTTAACTAGAAGAAAATCTGCTTTGGAGGGTATGTCTTTGCCCGGAAAATTGGCAGATTGCTCTGATAAAGATCCAAAAAACTGTGAAATTTATATTGTGGAGGGGGATTCTGCTGGTGGTTCGGCAAAAACAGCTCGAGACAGAGCAACCCAGGCTATTTTGCCATTGCGCGGTAAAATATTAAATGTGGAAAAAGCCCGTTTGGATAAAATTTTTGGAAATAAAGAAATTCAAGCAATGATTACAGCTTTTGGTACAGGCATTCATGAGGATTTTGATATTAACAAATTACGTTATCATAAAATTATTTTGATGACGGATGCAGATGTGGATGGTGCTCATATTAGTACGTTGTTATTGACATTTTTATATCGTTTTATGCCGGAATTGATAGAACAAGGTTATGTGTATATGGCACAGCCGCCTTTGTATAAATTGGAAAAAAGCAAAAAAATTTGGTACGCCTATAGTGACAAAGAATTGGATAATATTTTGGCAGAGATTGGCCGGGATGGTAACAATAAAATTCAACGTTACAAAGGTTTGGGTGAAATGAATGCGGATCAGCTTTGGGATACAACAATGGATCCGGAACATCGTGTATTGTTACGTGTTATGATGAATGAAGAAGCCTCTTCTGAATTGGATTTGACTTTTACAACTTTGATGGGTGACAATGTGGAACCACGTCGGGAGTTTATTGAAGAAAATGCAAAATATGTGAAAAATTTAGATGTGTAGTGCTTTCTTAACTAAAATTTGCCAATAAAGGAGTAACAATGGAAGAAAATATTTTTGATCAGGTTCGTGATGTTGATCTGCAAAAAACCATGGAAAATTCATATATTGATTATGCTATGAGTGTTATAGCTTCTAGGGCTTTGCCGGATGTAAGGGATGGTTTAAAACCGGTGCAAAGAAGGATTCTTTATTCAATGATTGAATTGAATAACGGACCGGACAAACCACATCGTAAGTGTGCTCGTATTGTCGGGGATACGATGGGTAAATATCATCCGCATGGTGATAGTTCTATTTATGGTGCTTTGGTAAATCTTGCACAAGAATGGACCACCAGATATCCATTGGTAGATGGGCATGGAAATTTTGGTTCTGTGGATGGAGATGGTGCTGCGGCCATGCGTTATACAGAGGCACGTTTGAGTAAAATTTCTATGGAAATGACTGCTGATATCAATAAAGATACGGTAGATTTTGCACCAAATTTTGACGAAACAGAAAAAGAACCGGTCGTATTGCCCTCCCGTTATCCAAATTTATTGGTAAATGGCACAACGGGTATTGCAGTTGGTATGGCAACCAATATTCCACCTCATAATTTAAAAGAAATCATTTCTGCGGTTGTAAAAATTATAGATGATCAGATTGAAGAAACGGGAGAAACTACCATTGAAGATATCTTGGAAATTGTGCAAGGTCCTGATTTTCCAACAGGTGCAGAAATTTTAGGGACGGCTGGTATTGAAGAAGCTTATAGAACCGGGCGTGGTAAAGTTCGTGTGCGAGCTATTTCTAACATTGAACCCATGCAAAATGGGAAAAATCGGATTATTATCACAGAATTACCATATATGGTAAATAAAGCAAAATTGATTGAAAAAATTGCAGAATTGGTTCGAAATAAAAAGATAGATGGTATTGTAGAATTAGGGGATCAATCCAATCGGGACGGTATGCGTATTGTGATTGAACTTCGCCGTGATGTGAATCCAAATGTTATTTTAAATCAATTGTATAAACATACTCAGCTACAAGATACCTTTGGTGTGATTATGTTGGCTTTGGTAAATAATCAACCAAGGATTATGAACATTTTAGAAATGCTGAAACATTATTTAAAACACCAAGAAGAAGTTGTCACAAGAAGAACCAAGTATGAATTAAATAAAGCAGAGGAACGTGCACATATTTTACAGGGGTTACTCATTGCTTTAGACCATATTGATGAAGTGATTAAAATCATTCGGGGTTCTAGAAATGTGCAGATTGCAAAAGAAGAATTGATCAAACGTTTTTCTTTTAGTGATGCGCAAGCACAGGCTATTGTTGATATGCGTTTACGTGCTTTGACTGGTTTAGAGCGTGAAAAATTAGAAGCGGAATATGCGGAGTTGATGAAAACCATTGCCCGTTTGAAGAGCATTTTAGGAGATAGAAAAATTCTGTTACAAGTTATTCGCAAAGAGATATTGGTTATTCACGATAAGTTTGGGGATGTGCGTAGAACATCAATTGGTTTTGATGAGTTTGATATTTCCATGGAAGATTTGATTCCAAAGAGTAATGTTGTAATTACTAAGACAAAATTAGGTTATATCAAACGTATGACCATGGATACATTTAAGGCGCAAAACCGTGGTGGAAAAGGCATCAAGGGTATGCAAACAATTGATGATGATTATATCGAAGAATTGTTTATAACCACCTCCCACCATTATATTATGTTTTTTACGAATACAGGTCGTGTGTATCGTTTGAAAGCTTATGAAATACCTGAAGCCGGCAGAACAGCCAGAGGTACGGCGATTATTAATTTATTGCAATTGATGCCGGAAGAAAAAATTACGGCTATGATTCCATTGCAAGAATTTGAAGAAAATAAATATTTATTTATGGCAACGGAAAAAGGATTGGTGAAAAAAACATCGATTGTAGACTTTAAAAATGTGCGTAAAAATGGCTTGGCAGCGATTAATTTAAGAGAAGAAGATCGCTTGATTGAAGTTAAAATTACTGATAGTGAGCGAGATATTATCCTTGTAACCAAATATGGTATTTGCATTCGATTTAATGAGCAGGACGTCCGCCCAACAGGTAGAACATCTATGGGGGTTCGTGGTATGAACCTTTCTGATGGTGATAAAATCATTGGTATGCAAATGGATTCTCAAGGTACGTATATTTTGTTTGTATCAGAAAAGGGTATGGGTAAATGTACTGAGATGGATGAATTTACAAGGCAAATTCGTGGAGGTAAGGGAATTAAGTGTTATAAAATTACAGAAAAAACGGGAAATGTGGTTGGCATGAAAGCGGTTAATGATGATAATGAAATTATGATTATTAATACAGAGGGTATTGTAATTCGGATGAAATGCTCAGATATTTCCATTTTTGGCCGTGTAACATCGGGGGTTAAGGTCATTAATTTATCAGAAAATGATAAAGTTGCCAGCATAGCCAAAGTAAGAAAAGCATCCGCAGAGATTGACGGCGAACAGGTAGAGATTGAAGAAGAGATGGAAGAAATAAAAGAGTAAAAAAGCAAGTTCATGGTTTTGGGGTGTATGTAGTATGTTTAGGTTCAGAAATTGTGTAAGTGTAATTGTTTTTATTATAATATCCATCTTGATGATAGGATGTGCAAAATCGGCGGAAGGATCGGAATTGGTTCAAAGTTATTTTGAAGGGGAAAATCCGGATTCGGATGAAATGGATCAAGAATATCCTTATAATTTTGTTGCGCATTTATTGCCAGTGCCTAATCTGGAATGGTCTCCATTGAACATTGATATCACAGAGTATTTGTATCGAGAGACCATTCGGCCTGTGGAGGGGAAAATGGTTGCGTTGACCTTTGATGATGGTCCCGGTTGGTATACGGTGCAATTGCTGGATATTTTAGAGGAATATGACGCAAGGGCGACTTTTTTTGTGCAAGGGGATCGGATATCGGAAAATTCTGCAGCTATGGTACGAGCTGTAGAGTTGGGCAATGAAGTGGCAGGGCATTCTTGGACACATGCGAATTTTACAGGATTGGAGCCTGCTGAGATGGCAGAAGAAATATTGCGAACCAGTACGCTGATAGAGCGTTATACAGGTGTGCGCAGACCATTTTATCGTGCTCCTTTTGGTGCGATAGATGATATGGTAGAGCAGGTTTCAAGGGCACTTGGATATGCGATGATAGGCTGGACAATGGATATTTTGGATTGGTATCATTTAGATTCAGATAAGATGTATCATCAGATTGTGGATAATGTGCGAGATGGTGATATTATTTTGATGCATGACATTTATGAGTCCACAATCATAGCGATGGAGCATGTGATACCATGGTTGATAGAAGAAGGATACACTTTGGTTACGATTTCAGAATTGTTATATCACAATGAAGTACAATTGGTACCGGGTAAGGCATTTCCGTAGAGATGATTGCCCATAAAATCAATTGCAACAACGACAGGTAAGTCTTTTACTTCTAGTTTTCGAATGGCTTCTGTGCCCAAATCTTCGTATGCAATGATGTCAGAGCTTAAAATACATTTTGATAATAATGCGCCGGCACCACCGGTTGCGGCAAAATAAACAGAAGCATTTTTTATGATACTATGTATCACCTCTGAACTTCGTTTGCCTTTTCCAATCATGCCACCAAGACCTAAGTCAAGTAGGTCAGGTGTGTATGTATCCATACGAGAAGCAGTGGTTGGTCCGGCAGAACCAATGATTTGGCCGGGTTTGCTTGGAGAGGGTCCCATATAATAAATGAGTTGATTTTGTACATCAAAAGGAAGCCTTTCTTTTTTTTTGAGAGATTCGGCCATTCGTTGGTGCGCAGCATCCCTTGCAGTATAAATAATTCCGGAAATCAAAATAGAATCACCGGCGCGTAGTTTTTTTAGTTCTTCTTTGTTGATAGGGGCATTGATTTTAATCATTATAATATCCTCGTTACGTGGCGGTTGACATGACAGCAAATATTGATTCCAACAGGCAGTCCGGCAATATGGGTGGGGTAGGTGTTTATGTTTACTGCCAAAGCAGTGGTATTGCCGCCAAGACCACCGGGTCCGATGCCCAAACAATTGATTTGTTCTAATAAATCTTGTTCCATTTCCGCAATATAAGGAATGTCGGAATGTTCCTTTAGATTGCGTAGCAAAGCTTCTTTTGCCATTATGGCACATTTTTCAAAAGTTCCGCCGATACCAATACCCACCACGATGGGAGGGCAGGCATTTGCCCCGGCATCTTGAATGGTTTGTAACACAGATTTTATGACACCTTCTTTGCCATCAGATGGTTTTAACATAAAGATACGGCTTATATTTTCACTACCAAAACCTTTGGGTGCGACTGTTATTTTTAGTGTATTTCCGGCGACTATTTTGCTGTGAATCACAGCCGGTGTATTGTCTTTGGTATTTTTCCGAATGAGAGGGTCATGTACGATCGATTTTCGTAAATACCCTTCTTCATATCCGCGTCTTATGCCTTCATTTATAGCATTTTCTAAGGAATCACCTTGTATGTGAACCCCTTGTCCAATGTCTAAAAAAACAACAGCCATACCTGTATCTTGGCAAATGGGAATCTTTTCATCGGCAGCGATGATTAGATTTTTTTGAAGTTGTTGCATCACATTTTTTCCAAGTGTTGTTGTTTCTTTTTGACTTGCTTGTTGGATGGCATCTTTCATATCGGCCGATAAATAGTAATTTGCCTCAATACACATTTCCTTGATATTTTTTGTGATTTCTAAAGTATGTATTTTACGAATCATAAATACTCCCATGGATAGTTCTGCTATATTTTACTTTTTATTTCCCTTTTGTTGAAGAATAATTATGTTGACAGTTTCAATAGAATTATAGTATAATTACCTTTGCTTTGGCAAGAAATAAGTCCTGTAAAAGTGGGCAACGTTCAGATTTTGGAGATGTACTCAAGTTGGCTGAAGAGGCGCCCCTGCTAAGGGTGTAGGTCGGGTGACCGGCGCGAGAGTTCAAATCTCTCCATCTCCGCTAAAAAGAAAACCATCTTTGGATAAACTCCGAAAATGGTTTTCTTTTTTTACTTTGTTTTCCTTTATCCTCGTAATCCTTTTTTACGATAAGCAATTATGAAAAAGATCAAAAGCACAATCGCATTTCCGGCAATGACCAATAAAGCACGGCCGAAATCCGCATAGGGATTAAAAATTACCATAAGAACTTGATATGGAAATAAAAATTCTGCAATCCGTGCAATGGTTTCATTAAAGCCTGCAAGCATAGGTGAAAAAGCAAGTACCATCATAAGAGGTGTGTAGATGGCTGCCGCTTGTTGTACATTTTTGGCAAAGATCCCAACGGCTCCGCCTAAAATAGAAGAGGTGATGAGTCCTAAGATGGCTACAACGATAAACCGAAGTAAAAGATCACCACTAAAACCACCAATGAAAGCAAGTAAAGCCAAAGAAACGGCTGAAATTAAAAAGATAGAACCTGCAAGGCCGAGTAAATATTGCCAAGGTTTTACACCGGCCATAACCAAAAAACGTAACCCTTTGTATTCATTATCTTCAGCAACATTGTTGGCAATTGCTGTCATGGGTCCACTACCAATTAGCATGGCGGCAAAGGTTCCGGCTTGTATCTCCGGTTCTCCCATAATACTTCCAAATAAAAGTGCCATAAGAGGCCATACTACAAAAAGAGATAATACAGAAAAGTTTTTGGGCAAGTCATTCATCTGTTTGGTAAAAATAGCAACAATCGTATTCATTCTGATTCCACCCCCGTCATTTTCATAAAGACAGCACCTAAGTCCGGCATTGTTATATAAGAATTATGTTTATCACAAATTTCTTTTGGACTACCATGTTCTACAATCTTTCCTTGGTGTAAAAGAGCGACATTATCACATAAATTAACAGCTTCTTGCATATTGTGTGTTGTAAGGAAAATGGTGGTACCGGAATCTCTTAATCTTAAAATTAATTTATGTATTCCTTTTGCTGTAGATGGATCTAAAGCAGATGTAGGTTCATCTAAAAACAATATTTTGGGAGAATGTAAAATGGCACGAGCCAAAGCAAGTCTTTGTCGCATCCCTTTGGATAGCTTTGAGACAGGTGTTTTTAAATCATTGCCAAGTCCTACATTATTCAATGCTTCTGTTACCTTGCTTTTGCTTACGCCGTAAATACCGGCAAATAGATTAAGGTTTTCGCTGGTGCTTAGTCGTTTGTATAAGCCGTCTTCCTCCAGCATAAGACCGGTTTCTTTAGATGTTGCATCAATTTCGAAATTTCCATTTTCCGGAGCTAATTGATAGGTTAATATGTTGATAATTGTGGTTTTGCCGGAGCCTGACGGGCCGAGTAATCCAAAGATTTCTTTTTGTGCTACTTGAAAATTTACATCTGTTAGTACGGTTTTGTCACCAAATTTCTTGACAATGTTTGTCATTGAAATCAAAATAAAGTCCTCCTTGTATGGTTTTTTGTTAAGATAGTTATTATAAAGATACCATAGTTTTACTTGCTATGGCAAATGGAGCCTTTATAAAAATGGTGATAGGGGTAGATTTTATGTCTTTCTTGCTGTTTTTATCCACATTATTCACAGCAATTCACAAAATATAAAAATGTTGTTGACAGACCTATTATACAGGTGATATTATGTTTAAGCTATCCCCATTTTACAGTGGTTTTAAAGATAATAGGATTGTGAAAAACCTATTGACAAGCTTCTATAAAATATGATAGTATATAAAGGTTGCCGGTTACATTGGTCAACAAATATTGAACCTTGATAATTAAACAATAGACAACAACCCTTGAAATCTTTTAGAGAAAATTATTTCAAGAACGGCTCAATCAGCATAGAGGCTGAGAGAGCAATCCAAACAAAACAGTAAAAAGGATAAAATTAGCTAGTAGTTAATATTGATTCTGGATACAAACACTTAATACGAGAGTTTGATCCTGGCTCAGGATGAACGCTGGCGGCGTGCTTAA
>Ga0131853_10000496_pt1 | contig 72402 bp, 47 predicted proteins | sample TergutLab28metaG_FD_92764 | JGI IMG/M metagenome (GOLD analysis project Ga0131853, IMG submission 92764) | Labiotermes labralis P1 segment gut microbial communities from Petit-Saut dam, French Guiana - Lab288 P1 (version 2) (version 2) | ecosystem: Host-associated > Arthropoda: Insects >... | reverse complement strand
GGCCCAGGATAGAGACAGGTGGCGGACGCTTGTGAGTGCGGTAATGAACCTTCGGGTTCCGTGAAATGTGGGGAATTTCTTGACTAGCTGCAAACCAGTTAGCTTCTCAAGAAGGACTCTGCATCATGGAGTAAGTAAGTAAGTAATGTTACTTACATTTTACATTACATGTACAAGCATTAGGTAAGAGTAATTTCCATGACCATCTTCATCCAAGATAGTTTTATTTAATTACAGTATGAAAGTGGTACATGTAAATAAAAATGAAACAGCTTCACTTGTTCACTTACACATATTTTAAAAGTCTCACACCAAGTGTTTGTTGAACTTCAGTGGCTCCCTTGCTAATGAATGACAACCCTGAAGATGGCAAATGTATGTTGCCAAAGCATGTTTAGTGAACTTACTTTAACTGCATTGAAAGTTTCTAATGCTGTATGTTGACCTTTTTATTTCTTCATATACTACTTATGAACTGCAGTTTTGTCATTTTTATTTTGATTATAGTATATTAATACAGGATGCTCATATGAGAATGTGCTGCTTGTGATAGCACAGCAAATTCCTGGCATGATCATAGATGCAATAATGCAAGGCATTGTGGTGCATGGACGATAACATTTAATGCAGTAATCAGCCTGAGCAGTTGGTAATGACATTTGTAACTCAGATCATGCAGAAAGGACATTACAGACTTTGTGTCTGTAGACAGAAATTGCAGAGAAAGAGACATCAGGAAGGGGCTTGTTATGCAGTTTGAAACTCATACACCAGATCTTTGTGTGAAAAATTTGTCTAGTGCCTTTAATTCTGTAGTTGTTTTATCTATGTAGAGTGAAGTCTGAGGTTAAAATGATAGTTAAGTGTTCTAGATAAGGACAAAGCCTAACCTGTTTGGATTAGAACAGTCTTCCCTGCTTGAGAGTCAGGATCATGTACTTGCCGAAAGCCAAATGATAACAGATACTTAAAAATGGATGGAGTTGAATGTTACATTTACATTCACTAAAAGTTATCTAATAATACAAGGTTGGAAATACATTGGGTATTTTTAAAGTCTACATATTTCATTTTAATTGTTATATGTAATCCTCATAGTTAAAAGTTTGGAATTGTACATGAAGTGCAACATTACTAGCACATTCTCTTTCAGTCATTTGTTTAATTTTCCCTAACAACAACAGGATTCATGGGAAAAGTGAATTGGGGATGTGTTGTGTGTTTTGGTATTATTTGCAGCTCTTGTGTGAAGAAGTTTCCATTATTCTTGGCAGATTTTACCCAAAAGTGGAATGTATTGACAGTTTTATAGTAGAACTCACCAGTACAGGATTTCATGAAATCTATGTGATGGCTCTCAGGTTGTTACATAAATACAGTTGGACATGACAAAGATATGGCAGTAGGTGCATTATCATGAGTTGTCAGTCTGAATGTACCACTGCTGTAAGATGATGCAGCTTTCAAGTTGTTATATAAATAGAGATGGACATGGCAGTGCTATGGCAGTAGGTGCATTATTATAAATTGTCAGTGTAAATGCACCACCGCTCTAAAGTACTGCAGTTGTCAGGTTGTTAAATCAGTGCAAACAGGCATGGCCAACTATAGCAATAGGTGCATTATTCTAAATTTTCAGTATGAATGGACAACCAGTGTAAGACACTAAAGTTTGCAAGTGGTTACATTAGGTTAGTACGGACGGACATGTCAGAGCTATCACTGTAGGTGCATTATAATAAGTTGTCAGTGAATGCACCACTGATGTAAGATACTGCAGTTGTCAAGTTGTTACATAATACAGACAGACATGGCAAAGGTATGGTATTAGGTGAATTATGCTATGTTTTTAGTATGGATGCACCACTGGTGTAACATACTGCTGTTGTCAAGTGGGTGCATAAATACAGATTGATTTGGCAATGCTTATGACAAAGGTAAAGCTATCTCATTACAGGCCTGGACAGGCCATTACAGCTGCAGGACGTTGATGCTTCCAGAATTTTTAGACATTTGGCATATGATTGGTGGTAAGGTCAGCCCTGTGCTTCAGCCACCTTTACCCCCAAGGAGATGTCCCTGATGTTCATTTTTGTTAGAGGCTCATTCGACCCCAGGGCCATAGTGTGGCCGGAGGGATCAAGTCGTTGAAAAATCCCAGTGATACCATCAGGAATTGAACCTGCGACCTTCAAACTTGTAGCACGACAATGCTATGGTTGTAGGTTCATTTTTCTAAGTTGTTGGTATGATTGCATCACTGATGTCAGATACTGCAGTTACGAAGTTCTTACACAATACAGGCATACATGGCAAAGATGTTGCAGTAGGTGTATTATTCTAAGTTTTCAATATGAATGCACCACCGATGTAAGATATTTCAGTTTTCAAGTTCTAGTTTCACCAGGAGTGTGAGATACTGAGGAGGGCATCTCACATGAGTGGGTTGGGTCCATCATTCATGAAGATTTGGATGTGCGGAAGCTCTCTGTGAAGTGGGTTCTGAAATGCCTGAACGTGGATCAAATACGTCAGTGGTGCCAGTCGTCTGAGCAAATTTTGGAATTTTTTCAGCGCGATCCAAATGATTTCCTGCGCCAATTGGTGACCACGGATGAAACCTAGTTATATCACTATGACCTGGAGACAAAGCAACAATCAGTGGAGTGGCGGCATAGCGGTTCACCCTGCCCCAAAAAATTCTGAGTGCAAAAATCCACGGGAAAAGTCCTTGCCTCGTTTTTTTTGGGATCAAGACGGCATCCTCCTCATTGATTATCTTCCAAAGGGCCAAACTATCAACATGGAGTATTACTCATCTCTGCTGGTGCAAGTGAACAACATTTTGAAGGAAAAACGCTGCGGGAAGTTTACCAAGGAGGTCTTGTTCTTGCATGACAATGCCCCGGCTCACTGGACACTTGCAACCCAGAAGAAACTGGCCTACCTGGGCTGCCAGTGTCTTGATCACCCACCCTATTCTCTGGATCTGGCCCCGTCGGACTACCACCTGTTCCCTGGACTGAAAAAACAATTGGAAGGTCACCATTTTTCATCTGACGTGGAGGTCATTGCCGCGTGGAGACCTGGTTGGACGGACAACCTTCTGAATTTTTTTTTGAGTGGCTTACAAAAGTTAGAGCAATGGGCTAAGAAGTGTATTGAGCTTCGTAGGGAGTGTGTTGAACAAATCCTGAGTTTGGTCGCTGTAGCTTGTTTCCTTCCTGGTTGGGCTAAGGACTTACCAGCACACCCTCATACCTATTGGTCCATGTAAACTCCACATTATCTATTAGTTGTGTGTAATAAAATGTGGAAGTATAGAAGTATAATAAACTTTACAACACACATTTCATTGTATTTTATATTTAATATTTTATTTTTTAAAGAGATATTTCAACTATATTCTTGTCCATAAACATATTGATGCGCATTATGCTTTATTTCTTTTACTTTCTATATTTGGCTTGATATGCAATGGTCTTGTGAACCTTCCTATGATATACTGTTGTCCCTGAAGATGGATGTTAAACCAAAACATGTGGGATTGTAGATAAACATATCATGAAGAAAATACCTTGCTTCGTACGTTATTATATACATGGAAGATGTTTGAAATTGAGATACTGAAGAGAATAGACTTAAATGGATGGAGTGACAGGAATAGCAAAATGCATAATCTGTAGTCATTATTGGGTTTTATTAGTATGATAAAAGCGAAGGTTAGTGATGGGTGGCACATGTAGTGTGCATGGGGTACCTTAAAATTGTGTACTCTGTTTTTGTGTGGAATCTTGAAGCATGCCCATTTGAGATGCCTTGGATTAGATATAAGGTTCAATTGAAATGGACTTTTAATAATAGGTGTTGAGTTTGTGAATTGGATTGGTGTGGTTAAGGTTAAAGTAAGGTGACTCTTTTTGGACACCTTATTGAACTCTTGGATTCCATGAAAGATGAATTTCTGAAGTGACAGCTTCACAAAAAGGCCTGTGCTTTGTGTTGGTAGTTGAAGTCACTGTGTAGGACAGAACCAGCCTGATAAGAACTTCTTGTGAAGGGAATGGAGTCCTAACATATGAAATATGGACATACAACAGTTTGAGGAACAGCACCATCTTTAATGAAATTTATTGTTACCCAAATTTGTGGTGGTATTGGGGGTGAAACTCTGTACACTCAGGAGGTTCAGGTTTTAGTCCCTGTTCGAATGTATTTGCAGATTTATGTACTTTGGGACAGGTGAGAATATTAGCCCCCTCATCATCCATGGTTCAGAGCCTCTCTTAAACTGAAGCTGTGGTTTGCAAACCATCACTTGTGATCACACCATCACAGAATGCACTTCATGGATGTACTGACAAGAGAAATGGCATCTGCATCCTTGGCTAGTTGGACAGAGACCAGAATGGTCAGGACTGATGCTAGACAGACAACATATTGCCCAAATTTATTTTATCTGATACCCTACAGTTTGATTCAAAATGTTCCTTGTTTGGGCTTCACAGTGTTAATACTATGCTTGTTAAGGAATGAGGTTGTAGCCCCGTTTGGCCTATGTTTGTGAATTAGATGCAAGTGTACTTGGTGACTAAAATTGATTTTTGTGTTTCAGAGAGTGGTGTTTAAACATTTTGTGGGATAGTCTAGTGGGAGCAATATAAGACAGGCACAGTTATTTGTATGCATGCACTTACTTTGTGAACATCCTCCTCACAGCGTAAGAAGTGTTAAGAGGTTCACATTACGTGGCGTACCTTGGTGTTATGTTTATGCAGGTTGGGTTCTGTGGCAGAGACCAAGCAGTAGAAGATGTTGGTTTTGTTCTCTTCTCATTTTTCAATGTGTTGTGGGCCTGTATATATGTGGAGGCTTGGAAGAGATATAGTGCAGAGTTGGCATATCGCTGGGGAACGCTAGACCAGCGGGATGAACTGCTGGTGGAGCCTCGTCCACTATTCACGGTGAGTACAACTAGCAGTAATACCATGCTTCTTCGGCATGTATTGTTGAAGTGTTAAAGTTTGGTAGCTCGTGAAAATAGCACGTTTGATTTACCTTTAAACAGTTACACAGGTACCCATTAAGGCCCTGATGGCTTCCAGATATATTCTAAATTATTCTGGGACTGCCGTCAGTCTGTGGTGAAACTGGCAGGACATAACAGGGTGCAATTGGTATGGGTGCCAGGACACTTAGGGGATTGATGGAAATGAGAAAGCTGATAAGTTGTCAAGGCAAGGCTCCTCACATCCACCGACAGGACCTAAGCTTGCCCTTGGCATATCTGCAAAGGTTGCTAGAGAAGTGATCAGGGGCTAGATGAGCAGGAAACATGAGTATTGGCATTTAATTCATGGACAATGTCAGGCCAAGAGGTTGCTTCAAAGACGTTGTGCTGAAAGGGCTGGGGAGTTACTCATCTTGAGCAGAAACCACCTAAGAACAATGACAGGGTTGCTAACAGTACACTCTTGAAAAGGATATCTGTTTAAATTGGGGCTTCCAGTCACAGGTGTGGTAGATGCAAACAGGCATCTGTAACAGCCTTGTATATTCTTGGTTACTGAGATTTAGGCATCTGGGCCATCATGTCTTGAAACCAGATGACTTTGCCAACATCTCCATCAACAAGATACTGCACCTTATTCGAAGTGTGGAGATGCTGAATGCTTAAGTAGAGGATTACACAAAAGATCATAATTGGTTGAGGTGCAAGAGCCACTGTTGTGCCCTCTCTAGTGTACTTACTCTGCCTTCAATAAACACATTGATTAAATCAGTCTGGGTAGATTATGGGGCAGTTCACTGTGATTAACTTACTGAAAATGACACACCGTTATATTATGTCCATAAATCTACCTGTGCATTTCTCATTATGCACTTTCCAAGGAATTCTGTTAGTAATTATGTGTGAGTTTTCTATGTTGCTGGCCGATTGAATGCAGTGAATGACTGCTCTTATTTAGTTGAGAAGCTTTTGTCTTTCTGTCTCCTCTAATGCATGATTCAGATAACACAAATTAATAGTTTTTACCACTTGTTTTGTGTAGGCAGAGAACTTGGCTCCTTGCGTTAAGAGAACATAAATTGATGGAGTTTGTGAAAAGGGTGTCGGTAGAATATTTGGACCTAAGAGGGAGAAGTAAGAGGAGGCTGTAGGAAACTTCATTATAAGGAGCTTTACGATTTGTACTGTTTGTCAGTGGTTACTGGAATAATCAAATAATGGGGGGTGATATGAGTGGGGCATGTAGCACATGTCGGAGATGAGAAATGCATAAGAAGTGTCTGTTGAAAATCTAAAGGCGTGAAACATTTTGGATGACTCGTCTGTAGATTGGAGGGTAGTATTAAAATATATCTTAAAGAAGTAGGACTGTATGGACTGATTGAAGATAGGGTCCAGTGGCATGCTGTTGTGAAGACAGTAATTAACCTTTTTTTTTTTTCTTTTCTTTTATTTATTTGCTGGGGGAACTTCTTGAACAGTTGTGTGACTGCTGGCTTCTTAGGAATGACTTTGCTCCATTGGGTTAGTTAAATACTGGCAATGGGCCTGTAATATTCACACACTGACCTTAACAAAGGTGTGACATTGGAAACCCAGGATTAGTGCCACTTGTCAGACATTGAGATCAAATCAGATGTATTTCCACCTGTTGGGCTGCCACCAACTGGTGGTCATTTAAGTCTGTTTTATCTCCCCCCAGCCCCCTCATCAATCGAACAAATCAAGTGTTGTCATAACCATGAAATTCTTTTGCCCTACAGATCCACATTTGATATAACCTACAAACCAAGGCCTGTCTTAACCAGGCAAACCCCACAACCGTGGAAGCCCCCAGTTGTGGTCACGTGCAGAACGAGCTCTATTGTAACCATGGAAAACCAGTAACCATGATACCTGGGTGTGACTTGGTCACTCTTTCGGTTACTTGCATTAAGGTTATTATATGTGAAAGAGCTGCCTTGCTTTAAATTCACACAGATTTTTTTTAAGCTATAAGATTGTGTATTGAAATGGAACATTTAAATCATGTTGGTTGCTGTGCTTCAGTATTCAGATCATCTGCATTGTACTGTGCTGTGTGATTATCTGTTTTATATGGTTCTCATAATAAACTGATTATTTTATGAACAGCATTAACTAGTTAGTGTGTGTGGTAGGTCTTGCTAGCAGTAAACCTTGCAATGTGTTACTGGTTGCAGGGCACGCTGGAGGTAAGCCCAGTGACAGGCCGACTGGAACCGACATACCCTGCCTGGAAAAGGATTGTGTTTCGCTACTTGGTTAGTGTCCCTATCATTATCCTCTGCCTCCTGTTGGTGTTCATTGTCATGATCTTCACACTGCAGTTACAGGTTTGTGTGTCAGTTGCTTGTTACTGCTGTATATGGTGAGATTTGGGGCTGTCACAGTAATGAGGTTTCTGGGATGTGGTGCCCTGTACCTTGGTAGATTCCATTTCAGAAGAACCTTCTACCATGATGATATGGTCTGTTCCACAATGTTGGTTCTTAATATACCACATTACATGGCATCACATCCTAGAAAACCATTTTGTTACACTCAAAATTACGTTGCTTGAATATTTTCTTAAATGTTCTTTTGACAGGAATGGTGGGACCAACGAATTACAGAGTGGGGTTACCTGTTTTGTCTCAGTTACTTGCCTAAGATCCTGCTAGCAGTTGTCATTACGTTGCTAGATGAAGCCTACTACAAAGTGGCATGCTGGCTGAATGATAAGGGTGAGTTTATGTTGAGTAATATAGGACACAGTTGGACAGGGGAGTCTGGTGGAAAAAGGTGTAAACAAATGGAGAAAAGCAGGTGCTCATGTAATACTACAGGTCCAATATATCAGCAATCATCTTCAGAAATGCCCCGAGACTTCCGCAGTGGTTAAAGGTGACAAAATCCCCGGAGGCTACTGGCTGTTTCAGTAATGAATAGCTGCTGCTGTTTGAATGGACATTAGTGGTAGCCTGGGAAGATATTATCACAGTTGTCTTTATCTTTACTGTGCCAAAATGAAGTGGATTAGCTTACCCAGGGCAGTTGGAACCCACAGCACTGTGTCTGGAGGATCTAAGAAAAGAATTTCTGTCACACTGTGTGGTGCACATTGTATGTGTTTGTGGCAGGGGTGATAGTTAATTACTGGCTTCTCACAGCAGAACCTGGGTTCAGTCCCACAGTAGTCTGTGTGTAATTGTGGTGGACTAAGTGATGCTGGTGTAGCCATTCTCCAAGCACTGGTTTTGTCTACTCTTTGCCATTCATCAAGTGCTCCATCATGTCATACTTCATCCAGGGCTGGTGACTGCCTTAGTCTCACTCTACTGCATGAATAAAACATGAGGGTTGTCTGGAAAATTCCCCAAATTCTTCAGTAAAATTATTTCATTTACCTAGGAGGTATTCAGCCTTGTCCCCTTCGAAGTAGTTTCCTCCACTCATATACACTGCTCCCAGCATTTTTTCCAGTTTTGGAAGCATTTCTGGAATGCTTTTTGTGGAATAGCATGCAGCTTTGCCAGAGAATTTTCTTGGATGTTCACAACAGGCTCAAAATGTCAACCTTTCAATGTGAATTTCAGCTTCAGGAACAAAAAGAAGTCGGGTGGTATGAGATCTGATGATTACAGTGGTAGTGGCATGATGGTGGTCTCAAGCTTTGCGAGAAAGTCATGAATAAGCAGTGTGGAATGTGCAGGAGCGCTGTGTTGGAGCATCCATTTTTTCTCCCTTAAAAAAACAGGCCTTTTTCTTCCCTGCCTCTCACAGACATTTGATTATTTCTAGATAGTACTCTCTGTCGACAGTCTGGCCATGAGGTAAAAATTCATGGTGAACAGCACCTTCAAAACAAAGAAACAGTCAACATCACTTTCACATTTGACCGAACTTGCCATGCTTATTTGGGTCTGGGTGACGTTTTTGAGACCCATTATGGAGGCTGGGCACTTGTTTCGACATCATAACTGAAAACCCTTGTGTCATCACCCACAGTGATGTTTTTAAAAAGTTCTCATCTTTGTTTGCATGGTCAAAAAGGCCTTGACTGACTTCAAGACACCTCTGTGTTTGCTCGTCAGTCAGCAGATGTGGTGCGGATTTGACTGCAACAGGTTGCATACCCAAATTTCTAGTCAAAATCGTGTGACACATTTTTTAAATGCCAACTTCATTGGCTACATCTTGCAACGTCAAACGTCAATTTGAATGGATGACTTCATGAACTCTTTTAACATGTTGGTAATCTTTTGATGTGGAAGGTCGACTAGAACATGGGTCATCTTCATCTCTTTAAGACATTTGTACAATCATGAGTTTGAGTTTGGCTCGTGGATTCATTCCCAAACGCTTGTGTTGACATTGCAAATGCCTCTGAAAAAGTCTTTCCTGAATTAAAATTTGACACATACACACATGCTGCTCATGAAAATCAGACATTTTTTTAACAACAAAAAAATTGCCATACACACCAAACACTTGTTTACGTTAGCAGGCAGATCACGTAAACTAAACAAGACAGAGTGATGTGACGTGACTGGTGTCAGGTGACTCAGGAAGGGCCCTGCCAGGATGTGCCACTTGCCAGACATAGCTGCACAGTTGTGTTGGTGCACTATTTTAAAAGTGTGGGAAGTTTCCAAACAGCCTTCGTACTAATGTGTTTGCAGATCATGGCACACTCACAGGCATTTGTTGTGAAGGTAGCTTAACAAGACAGCCCACATGCTTTTTCTAGGTGATGCATAAGCTTTGCAGCACGTCAGGAGTGACGATGGGTTACAGTCACAGCAGTGACAGGTGTTCGTCATCTGATGGTACGTGAGTGGTGAAGGAAAAGACAAATAATGTAATTAGGTTGCAAGAGTACTATGTTTGTGCATGCATATGTATCTCTCCATCCATCACACATGCCAAAGTGACAGTAGGATATGGAGTAGGTCTCAAATACAAAATATCAACATATTTAGATTTGATACTGTACAAAATAATACCAGCAATTTGTGTGCATCATTGTGACTCATTCTTAACCCTTTAATGCTGAAATTAAGTCCCTCCATGCATTGGCAACCTGTCAAGATTTTTAACTGGGGATTTTAATTCTTAATGCCTACTCTTAGGAAAAAGTGGGCCGGGTAGCTCAGTCGGTATAGCGACTGACTACGTACTGGGTGGTCCGGGATCGAATCCCAGTGGGGACAAGATTTTCCGCCCATCCAGATGGGCCCTAGGGCCCACCCAGCCTCTTGTAAAATGGGTACCGGGTCCTTCCTGGGGGTAAAGTGCGGCTGGGGGGCATGCTGCTGATCACTCACCCTCTGGACCACACAGGGCCTGTAATGGGATCACTTTTACTCTTAGGATAAAAGCATTTCTTGTAGACTTTCCCTCACATTTAGGGAAATAAAGTTTGGGAGTCTGTTTGTGAATTGATTAATTTGTAAAAAAATGCTCACCTATTTTTAAAATAAATGTAGGCTCGTCAATTGCATGCATTATATAAAATATAGTGTATTTTATTACTTACTTAATTCTGGGTGCTGCAGAATATCCATGAGTCCTTGGATCACTATTTAAACACTACACAGACTATTTACAGTTCTGGTGGTTTACCAATTTGCTATTGTGTGATATGCCATGAAACTAGGCACCACTCACAGGCACAAGTCACATTTGTTGTGGTTATAAACCATGCCCTTGCTCTGGCCATGAGCTGAACAAAAATGGCAGCAGAGTTTGCTGGATTTTGCTGGTCAGTCAGTATTTCACAGTCGGCGGCCACTTCAGTCGTCTTAAACATGTTTAATGCACAAGAACAAACATAAACATAAAACGAATTTCACGAAATGGCGTCTGTGGCTTCTTAATTGATAGAGGAAATCATTGCACACGTGCAAAATGACAGTCTCGAGGATGCGCGAGAGATATGTGCAGATGGTACTTACTTTCCAAATGACTTATGTACTTCACACAGTTGGATGCAAATATAACTTGATGTTAGTCTTTAGTAGTACTAAGAATGAAGTGTGCAGGGTTCAGCAGAAAGCAAAGAAGTCGCTGATGTAGACATGTGGCATGATTTGACTGTATTACAGTTTAATGAAATACATTGCACCAGATTACATTTTTAGTAAAACAGGGTATTAATTTTGTGTGTGTAATTTCATTAAATACAGAAATTTTAATTTTCTTGCTTTTGCATTTTTCTTCATTTTACAGTCAGTTTAAGTTGCCCTTTCAGAAACATAAAATCCATGTGTTGTTGTATATTAACCCTCACAGTGCGATGGAATTTTACCCCAGGATGTACCATGATGCAGGATGAGTATTTAAGAATATTTAGAATTTACTCAAACAAGTAGCAAATTGCTTACATTTTTATCTGAAATCACATCTGTGTTTGTTGCTTTGTATGAATTGAATAGGGAATGGTAATACTCTATAGACTATGCAATACATATACATGTTGGCAGTACCTCAGTAGTGATTCTTTATATGGTAGGCCTTGAAATGCACAGCCTCCTACTGAGCGACATCACAGTCCCCACAGTAATATATTCAGTCTCTCTTTATTTAGTAGTAGTAGTAGTAGTAGTAGGAAACAACGAGTGGTTCTGTTACGGACCCTAACAACACATAAATCTTAGTAGTTCCATAGTTTTGAATGGGGCTAAAGTACTATGCCAAGCCTTGTATTGGCAATTAGGCTTATAAGGCCATTCACCCTCACATTTTCTAGGTCCTTGGGCTTCAAGAACATAACGACCCTAGGTTCTGTATCTTTTGCATGCCGGTGCCAGACATACAATATGCACACTACCTTCTTTTCCATGTATGCGTAGTTGGCAGTCCTTCCACTGTGTGAGTCCAAGTCTAAACATACAAGCCCTAAGGGTTGTGTGGCCTGTTAATAGTCCCACAGCCACTCTAAGCTGTGACCTAAGCATTGCGTGAAGCTCTTTTGCTCTTCTTTGCACACGTTCACCCATGAGCATCTTGGGTTGGTAGCAACCTGTACAAGTCTTCCACTTGTTCAGGTGCTCTGGTCTCAAGTGACTCATGATGACTTCTTCGCCCACAGCAAAGGGAGTGCCAAATAGTGTGGTCAGAAGGGACTTTGGTCCCTTCCTTGGCCAGTTTATCATCTTCTTCATTTCCTGGTATTCCATGATGCTCAGGTATCCATACTAAAATTACTGTATTAGATCCAGTTAGTTTTCCTAGCAGTTGCATACATTCCCATACCATAGCTGATTCAGTGGTGGTTTTTGCAAGTGCTGCTATTGCTGTCCTGCTTTCAGAGCAGATATGAACGAGGTGCTACCCAAAAGTTCCCGAAATTCTTCTGCCACAGCTTAACTACTTACCAAATTTTTATTCACCTCCATCCCCTTTGAAGTAATCCCCTTCTACATTGATACAGTGGTCCCAGCGGGATTTCCATGATCAGAGGCACTGTTGGAAGTAAATTTATGTCAGCGTCTTCATAATGTCTCGTGATTTGGCCTGAATCTTTTCAGTGCTTTCAAAACGTCGCCCCTTGAGCTTCAATTTCATCTTCGGGTGTAGGAAAAAATCACAGGTGGCGAGGACGGGTGAGTAGGGAGGGTGGGGAATGACTGTCATGTTCATAGAAACCAAAAACTACAACACGAGTGACGCATGAACCGGAACATTGTCATGATACAGGGAGCAGGAGTTGTTACACCACTGTCTGGATGTTTGCGCCTAATGCATAATGCCTTCATTGTCGAAAAAACAAACCAACATTGATTTGCCATTGCTCTGAACAGTTGTGCTTTCTTCTGCCGTGGTGAAGTTGGAGTCTTCCACTGAGACGACTGCTGCTTCGTCTTAGGCTCATACCTGAACACCCAAATTCATCAGCAGTAATAATATTGGAGATGAAGTTGGGGTCATTTTTGGCCTGTTCCTTGAGCTCATTGCAGACAACAATGCGGTATTCCTTTTGGTCACTGTTCAGCAGCCTTGGCACAAATTTTGCTGCATAGTGCCGCATGTTGAGGTCATCCAACAAAATTCATTGGCACATTTCATACGACAGTCCAACAATGTTGCAGATGTCGTGAATCATTCATCTTTGGTCTTCCAGGATAGCCTCTCACACTTTTGCCACATTTTTGGTTTTGGTTCCGGTCGAAGGTTATCCAGAACGCTCGTCATCAACTGACATCCGTCCGTTCTTGAAATGCTTAAACCATTTATAGGTTTTGCATTTGGCCTAGGGCATTATGACCAAATGCCAAATGACTGCCATCTTGCAGCGTTTGAAGCAAAATTTGATGCAAATCTGTTGCTCCTTCACATCAGTCATTTTAGCACGTCAGTACAATCACAAATCAGCACTAACATGAAGTCAAGAAAAATGCACAGAAACAACACACACGACCACACAGCACAACGCCGCTTGGCAGTCTGGTTTACAAAGGGTACAGCTCGCAATATGTAGTGGCACACAACTGCACTATAAGTGATTTTCTCGCAGCATTCAAATTTCATGGACTTGTGGGTAGTACCTTGTATTATTCTCCTTGTCACGATCTTAGACATTAGGAGTTTCGTGTACCTCAGGATTGACATCACCTCAGCTAGAAGCACTGTAGAAAGGCTGCCCATAGGAATACTTACTCTGTGATTATCCGTTGGTCCATAAAACACCTGCACCAAAGTGGTTCTTAATTCCTGACCCATCTATAAGCGAAGGTCAACGTTAGGTTCAGCGATTATGTCTGGCATACACCCATTGTCTCTAGTCAGTATCAGTACTTTTATTTGTTTTACCAACTGATGCTTTTTGAGGATCCTATTCTGTTTTAATCAGAAAGGTTATTTCTGAAGGAATTCAAGTTTCATATGTCCTTACCCTGTATTCCTCCCTTCCCCCTCACATCTCAGTCTATATGAAGTGAATCTAGCTGCTACAATGACAGCAGGGTCCAGGGGAGTTAAACAGAGGGCCACTTCTAGCACATCTGTAGGTGTAGTTTTTATATACCCAGCAGCAGCCCTTTAGTAACTTCCAGGACGGCTTTGCAGTAGGTTCATTGCTGCCACCCTACTCACCACCAGACCACTGATGCATGCAGTATTTTTGGCAGCAGAACTGCCTTGTACATCCATAGGGCTACTTTGAGGCTAATTCCCCAAGTCTTGCCCATGGTTGTTCTATGCACCCACATAGAGGAGTAAAATTTCTTCCTTCTATCTGTGAGGTGTTGATTCCAATTTAATTAAGGGTCTTTTAAGACTCTTAAATATTTCACCGAATAGGTGAAGGCTATTTTTTTTTTATCCTCAAGCCTCATAGGCTTTGTTGGTTCTGGTTTGTATTTCCTGGTGAAGACCATAATTTTAGTCTTCAGTGGATTTACCAGTAAACCTTTGGTCTCACACCATCTGTGTACAATTTTCAGAGCATTAATCATAAAATCCCTGAGAGTGTTAAGGTAGTTCCTCCTCATTGAGATGGGTATGTCATCTGCATAGCCATAAACCAGAAAACCATCCTTTTGTAATTCCTTTAAGACATTGTATACCAAAAGGTACCACAAAAGTGGAAATAAACCCCTCTCTCTGGACAGTCTTTATGAGGTTTGCCTTCTGTGTTTCTGTCTCCATGATTGACTGTCAAGTTCCTGTCTGCTGACATGTCCTCTACCCAGTACATGAGCTATCAGAAGCGCCTATGATATCTAGAAAACTGTCAGTGGCATATCCTTTGGTTTCTAGCTATTCTTCCACCTTGCTCATGAGGTGTTGTAAGGCAGGCTCAGTAGATCTGCCTTCCCTGTAGGCATACTGTGAGGCAGCCAGGGCCGAGCAATATATCAAGTCTCTTCTGTATTAGAATGGGATATATCCCATCTGTTCCAGGAGCCTTATTGGATTCAAGTGACTTAATTGCCCATTCCACCCCACAGTGATAAACCACTTTCGCTGCTAATCCCCTAGCCCTGGGCTTATATCTCTCCCTGGGCCTTTGTTGTTCCCCCGAGGCCTGAAGAGATCTTAAGGCAGCCTAGGTGGGTGTTGGTTTCTTATCTGAGAATTCTGTGAAGCTTGGACACCTATTTCTCTTTGCAACAACAATCACCTTTTTTTGGTGTGCTGGGATTCCTTATGCCTCTCCCAGTCACCTATGCCTGTTTTCCTAGCCTTATTAAATTGTTTCCTCACCCCAGACCTGATTTTACATAACTCTCTATTCCATCATGGTACAAGGATTGGGATGTTTTTCAACCTAATAGGGCAGTTCATCTCATAGGTATCTCTGATGGCATCGCCTATACATTGCGATGCCACTTCCAGGTCTTCCTTTGCATGAAATCTGTATGGGGCCTTAGTTGGCTTTGTAAATCAGCCATATAGCCCATGCAGTCTGTTTGTCTGGGGTTGTGACCCCATTTCTCTTTTAATGTTATTTGATGTAAGACACAGTGAATCTCTCTCTTATCTGATCCTGAATGTTTACTAGAAACCCTCCATTCTCTCACCATGTTCATCACACCTTGTGTGCAGATGGTAATATCTGCCTTTTTGAGCCCAGGAAGGTAGGTTCTGTTCCTCTAGTTAGGATGTGTAGCTCAGTGCCCATTTAAAGTCTTAGTAGGCTTTCTCCTCCTGAGTTGGTGTTGGTGCTGCCACGTACCTCATGATGGGAGTTTGCATCGCAGCCCAAGGTGAGTTCCAGCCTTCTGTCTTTCACATATATATTTGTAACATGGTAATTTTTTCTGGTGAGGAGTTGCTAGCACCTCTTTCAACCCCCAGTCTGGAGGCCACCCCTTGTTGGCTGCCCCTGACTACCTATTGAATATGTTGGCAACTACCATACATATTGGAGGCCATTCCTCCATCTACACCCTAAGGATGCACCATTTTATGGTGACAGGGATGTATTTGTCATGGGTTTTAATGGCAGTTTGTTGTCAGTAATTCAGTTAGGGTGAGATTACCAAAACATGGGCTAAAACACAACCCCACATTGCATTCTGGACACCTGAATTTTGTTCCTGTTTCTTTGTTTTTTAGCAGAACGTGCACAGCACCAAATTCTTTTCCTGTCCAAAGGCCATTTTTCATTACATCTTTGTCTTTGTCAAGCCTGCTTTGTTTTGTAATGTATGGGACTTGTCTCTCTTGCTATGTGGTCTCATTTGTAGGTGACCTTCCTGCCTCTTATTTTAGGTCCCTGACCGACCTAAATCTGAATGGCCAGTGTGATAATTTTGAACTATAAGATGTGAGAATGACGCCGATCCCTTTGGCTGCGTGGTGTTAGGCTTAGGTCTGCAGCTGCGTACTTGTTTGGATAGCAGATTTATATCCCACTTGGGGGTATAGATGTTTGTTTTTTGTGAATGTTGTGTGTTGTGCAGGTAGAGGGTTGTTGGTGCACCTCACCACACTCAACAGGACTCCCTGGACAAGGGAGTCCTGTTGAGTGTGGTGAGGTGCAACAATAACCCTCTGCACCTACACTGAGTAGGTAGAAGAGGTCAGACTAAGAAAGGAAGAAAGAAAGAAATATGTGAGAATGATGGAACTGTTGAGAGTGGTGAGGTCCAGGAAGTGGAAAAAAAGTTTCTTTGTCCATTTGAAGGTCCCTTTGCGGATGGGGTAAGAGTTCGTCATTTGGTGAGATTTCTTGACATACCCCATGTTTCTGTTGTAGTCTTGTATTCTCTCCAGTTTCAGAGTATTTCCATGGTCATCGCATAAATTACCATCTACTGCCAAATGGTGCATATTCAATAGTATGTTTACATTTTGTTCATATTTTTATGCCATGGCAGTAAAATTACCCCTCACAGTAGCCTTTATATCACCAACTTTAATCCCATTGTCTGTACAAGACTCTTAGGCATCTCGTTTTCATTTGGCCAAACATTGCCACAGCAGTTTATTGCTGTAGTATGTAAATCATCAAATAACACTGAAAATGAGATATTGTTCATGTATAATTTTTGTCCCACATTTTCAGTCCATGTAGTGAGTCTTGTTACAGTTGCATGAGTAGCTGTCAGTGAAGGAGTGCCACATCTCTTGTCATTGTCTTAATATGCAGTCATTTGCACATATATCCCTTCGGTTCACCCAGCTTGTAAATTTTTGTTCTGTGCCATTTGTATTTCTTTAGTATACATTTTGTGAAAATGACTCTTAACTTTGAAGATCACCATAATTTAATCAGTTTGCAAGTGTTAAATTGAGCTGTATTATTTAGCATATGAATAATTGAGCTTGTGAAATGTTCTCACTTTCCACAGTCAGTCATAGTTTTCATTTGTCTTGTCAGATTTATTTTTATTAGCACTCACCATCCCTGAAGTCAGTGATTTTATAGTTAATGAGGTTTACTTACATTTCTATCTGATATGAACAGTACCATCTCCCATGCTTCTCCATGCTTCATAATTCCACGTTTGCATTGTTTTTCAAATACTATATGTTTCTGTCACATTGTTAGATTCTTCAGTGGCTGTGCTATAGCTCAGGCAGTAATATGCCAGTTTCATGTGGAGGCTGAGGTTTGACCCCGGGCTGCTCCACATCGGAAATGTGGTGCACAAAGTGACATTGAGAACTTCAGTTTTCCCTCTACTAATAATTCCATAAGTACTTCTACTCTTGCTGGCATGATTTGGTACAGTAGTCTACAGTACCAAGGGACTGAGTCTGACCCCACTTTATCGTCAGTGTTCTTTGTGACACACCCTCAAGAAGGCTTTCTAAGTCGTTTGGAACTTAAGCATGCTGACTTATGTTCCAGTTTCTGTTTCCTGCATTGGTACTTTATTCAGAACTTCTAAGCTGTCTGAAGCATTCAGACCTAAAATAAGACATGGCATGAGAAGCAATTGAAGCCTGTATGGCAATAGATCTCTTTTGCCATGCTGTTTAGAGCTCATGGTCCATTTACCTTCTTACAGTATGTTTTACCATATTGAGCACGTGCTTGTGCAGTGGAGGTTGAGAAACTGCATCCATAATTTTTTAACTTCAGTGCTAGATGGAGGTTAGAGTCAGCTTCATGTAGCTGCGAGTTTGTGTTGGCTTTTATGTCACTTCCAATTGTTTCCGCTGATTTACTGTTGATTATTTGCTTGTTCCACAGAAAATGTTAATGTCAGAGTAAATGTTGGAATTGTTTTGTGTAAGATTTTTCAGATGCATCATTACAGTCTCGAATGCTGGGTTGACCAGCTGCTTGCTCCAAAGCACACTAAGAACCAGTGTTTTTGTCACAACCACACTGGTGCTTATGTTCATGCTCTGCAAGGTTTGAGGTTATCAGGGCTGTAAGTATTAAGGCTACAGTCATCTGGGCTGTGATGCAATGTAATTTGTTAGTTGATGTCCAGTATTTTAGAGGAACCTAAACCTTAAGGGTTGTAAAGACCGAGGCAAGAGGTTCTTGTGAAACACTGGTAACTATCATCTACCAGAGGATGTGGCATCACATTCCAAAATGCCATGATGCTAAAATTCAAAGCTCTCAACATTATTACCAATTATACATTTCCCTGTCCTGTACAAGTGTATAGTCTCTGACACTCAGTCAGTCCTTTCAATTAACAACACTGATTTGTTTTGAGTAAGAAGTTTTTATTTTCACTAGTCATTGAACTGAGGTTTTGTACTGTCAGCAGCATAGAGCTGCTTCTGTTCTGAGTAGTCACACACACACACACACACACAACAGTTCAAAACCAAAAGAAACCTGCAACTAAACTGTTCCCAGTTTTCAGACCCACACACACAACACTTTCATGCTGCTGCCAACCCATAGCTGTGTGGCCTGTTCTCAGCTGTCAGACCCATGCACACAGAACAGTTGGAAACCAAAAACAACCCACAACTATGCTTATTTTCAAGAGTCAGACCCACATATTGAAGACGTTTATTTGTGTTGTCAGCAATCCACACCTACCCTGTTCTCAGTTGTCAGTTCAACACTTCCACACTGTCGGCAACCCAAAGCAAGGGTTCCAGTCCTCAGGGATGTGACACTGTGTCATTGGGCAGTTATATCCATACATTTCTTAGGATTACATTGCTAATCTTTGGGGACAAGCAGTCTGAAAGACAGAACATTGGGAATTACCCACCCAGTGACACATTGTCCCATCCAAGATAGACTAGAATCTGCAGCAACATTGCTGTGTGAACCTTAAATTCTGAAACCTGCAGTTAACTTTTGTTCTCAATAATTAAGACCCATGTACAAGATAGTTACATCTGTGAGACAACAAATGACTGTGTGTGTTTCATTATCCTGTCTTGAATTTTGACATTACAATGGGTTCTCTTTTTCTTCAACCAGAAAACTACAGGCTTGAGACCAAGTATGAAAATCATCTAATCGTCAAAGTAGCATTGGTTTGTATCTAAATAGCTCGCTTGTTTACCTGTAAATTGTGACTCTGTTGCATTAGTGAAGTGCCATGTGGCATGGCTGTTACTGTATCAGGAGAGTGCATTTTGCTTCATGTCAGTTTTTTTAAGCTTGTAGTTAACCATCCATGAATACTTTACATGGCACCCTGCATGCCCTTGCAGTCACATTTAAATGGCAGAACTCGATACTGTTGCAGTTATCTTATTTTTATATCTTATTTTATGTATATTCGTAAGTAAAATGCATAGGCCTACTTTGGTCAACAAAGACCACAGAAGAGGTTAAGTCTGCCATCTGGTGATAAGAAGATACAACAACACCATAAAGCTTGAACTTAAGGCATATGGCTGTTTGGGCAGAGAAGCTTACCTACATACATACACATGTACATATATACATGCATACGTACGTACATACATACATTCCATGGATCCTTAAGTGTGTCACAAAGACAGTAGGAGATGGAACAAGTCATATCTCATATGCGATGTTGGTTAACAATTTGTTATATCATGTTAGTAGTAACAGCTGTTTTGAAAGCTGGTATAGTAGGCATCATCACAGGCAGGAGCAGAGGATAAACGAATTTAAAAGGTATAAAAGGCACTTACAGTTTTTCTGCTGTTGTGAACTGCATATAGGGTGGTGCAGGACAGCAGTGCAGTCTGACTGACTGTTAAGGGCACTAAGAAGACAAAATTAACAGCTGCAGGCTGCATGACCAGAATGTAGTTAATAGGAGGACAGAGATGTTTCTCTTCACCATTACATCCAGATCAGTCGAGACCAAACTTGCTCTTAGGCCCAACCACCTGTCAGTTGGATGAAGTGGCCGGTGCGTGAAAATTATTACTTCCTCCACCTCATGCCAAGGTTCACAGTGCATGGAGCCGTACCTTCATACCCAATTATACCACGTCATGATGTTGCCTTTAATCCACATGAACAACTTTTGACTTATTTTTTAACATTTTATAATGCTCTTGTACCATACTGCATCTAATACATGTTGGCTGTACGTGGGTAGGGGAGTAATTGTGGGTGTGGCTGTCATTAGAATACTGGGAAGGTACCAGAAGTTCAGATAAAGGTCTTTTTATTAGCCAGATGTTATTTGATCTGAAAAATGTTATGCAAGATATAGCTGTAGTAACTAATGGTAAGGCTTCACATATTCTTACCTCACAAACATGACTGATCAGTTTCATGTTTTGATCTCCTTTACCCTAGGAATGGACATGGTGTTGAGGGAAAAGAGAATGCTCATCAATTGTGTGTCTTTTAATAGTGTTAACTCTGAAAAATGTGGACAGCTGCTGGAAGTTGTAAATGCGTTCACACGTGTTTCATTATTTTACTGTGGTGTTGTCAGTACTTTTGTAATTGAAATTAAAAGTTATTTATCATTTCTGGTGTGTCCAGAACAAAAATTTTGCAAACATGAACCTATTGGCTTTGCTGTGTCTGTATGCTCACTTGCAACAGTGCAAGAAATGGGGGCATAATTTCATGCTGAGTGTTACTACAATTTGTGTATGTGTTAAAATTTTAGTTAATGTGAAGGCCTACATGTACTCTATGTGCACTCCATGCACGTGACTTGATAAATATTTATTGGAGTGGAAAATTATTTTGAAGAGAAGTTACTTGGCTGAAACAGAGTTAACATGCCAGAAGTGTTACACTGTGGATACAGACCCTTCATTTTTAATGCCTTGTTATGTGCCTAAAATCTTGTCATATTGTGCATTGGATTGAAAGGGCAGTAAGTTAAGGGACAGCACATATACTGGGTTTGTGAGTGGTTGCTCTATACCCAGAACTCAATGAATGCAAGGCTGGATGGGCCCCAGATGTGGTCAGAACATAGCCAGTTAATTCACTGATTTTCATTCAGTGTAAATATTGAGGCCATAGGAAGAGTTTCCATGGATGTTGGGCACTGCAATGCCTGAGGTTTCCTGTCCAACTCCTTACCTCTTTCAGCGAGATTAAAGTGCTTGTAGCCTGTTGTGTGATATTACCATCAACATTTGTGTGAACTGGGTGGCTATGCAGCTGGAGTGGAAAATACAGGGCAGAATAACTCCATAAGGGATATTTGAGGTGGCCAATCCATGAGAGTTCTTTCAGTTACCTCATTGTAGTACTAGCACCTCTTGTCATTAGAAAAATGTTACTCAATGTGATAGTCTTCTCTTAAGTGAAACTTTGTTGAAGATAACTTAACTACTGGAAAATGGGATGACTGTAATTTTCTGCTTCTTATGGAGAGGAATTTCTGAATCCAGGATATGTATGTACAGTATATTTTAGTTAATGGCTGTATCATGCATGATGATTATTGTAAGTTGTGATATTAAACGCTTCTTTGGTGAATAAAGGTGCTGAAATTTTCTCAGGTGATTGGCTTCATTTTTGTTGGGCTAAATGCTAATATTTTGGAGACTCATTTCTGAAACACTGGCATTTGTCTCAAAGATAGCAAAGCTAATCATGTGAGAGTATTTAGAATGTAAGGAGCACCTTTTCAATTCTTACGTATTTGAGTCATGATTTGAAAACATATGCATGTGCTGTAAATGTGTGCACCTGAAATGTCTTGTGAATCTGCTATTAGAGTGACCTGTGTTATGCATGTAAAATTTTGTGTGTATTAGAAGTCTGTTGAGAGAGAGAGAATGTATGTGTGGTGTGTGTGTGTGTGTGTGTGTACCTTTCTATTAAACAATGTGACATTATTGTGTTTTAACACCACCAGAAATTCCAGACGAGAATCCTGTTGTGCAATAATGGCAATGCACCAGCTGATAGTGAATCCAGCTGAAGATAATATTGTGCAGTGATAACAGTGGGTATAAGCGATGATAGAATTGTGCAGTAATGGCATTACACCAACTTATGGTGAATCCATGTGAGGATAACAGTGTGCCATAATGTCAGTAGAGCAGCTGATAAGTGAATTGCAGTGTGCAGTGATGGTGTACACCCGCTGATAGTGGATCCATAGAGGATAACAGTGTACAGTACTTGCAGTACACCAGCTGACAATGGATAGTAATGTCCAGTAATGGTAGGTAGTATAGAAGCTGAAAGTAAATTCAATTTGAGATCACAGTGTACAGTGATGGCAGTACACCAGCTGATAGTGGATCCAAATAATGATAGAAGTGTGCAGTTATGCTAGTACATCAGCGGATATTGAGTCCAGTGAAGACAGCAGTGTGCAGTAATGACCAGAAGTCAGCTGCCAGTGGTTGTAAATGTATTGTGTTTTACATTTTTTTTTTTTGGGGGGGGGGGGATTAAACAGGAGTCTGTTGTCCTGAGATGTAGTCAGTGTGAGCCTGCTGCTGACCTTATTCATGGGTTTGCACATTGTGGTTTTCCTATTTGCAGAAGAATTGTAACCCCTGTCCATTGTGATGTAGTGCTGTTGCTTATTCATGGTTGTGCTTGCAAATTAGTAATACTATAAAGGCTGCATCTTTCTGCATGTCTGTCTCATTAGCTACCTAGTTATGCAATATTGAATGTGCTCACAGAAAGCCTAAGGATAAAATAATAATATTTCTGTTAGAGACAGTGGTGTTACTGGGCCAGTTGGACAGGGGAATGAGAATTGCTGTGGTGCAACACCTTCTGGTGTAAACAAATTGATGATCATTTTGTCAATTAAAATGAAGAATGTGGGAAACCTTGAGGCCATTTCTTTACCAAGAGCAAACAGTTCTTGTGTAATTCATAGTGACTTCTTCCCCAGAAAGATGGAAAGGTTTTTGTGTTAATGGCTGGAAGATGAGGCATAGGAAGGATTGTCAGTGGTGCCGTGGGGAGGGAGAAGGCAATGTTATACAACCACTGCATACGATACTGGAATAGAGGAGAAGGGCAAGTTCCAGTTCAGCAGAGGGTGGTGTGGACATTTTAAGAAGCAGATGAGACTAGGTATTGTGAAGAGATAGGGAAGACCAGGGTCTGCTGGTAACATGGCCTGCAGTCAGTAGCCAGAACATTTTAGGAAGGTAATTGAGTTGAGGCCCATTCACCACAGCAGGGCTGTAATGCTGATGAGATGGTCCTATGTTGGAAGAAAATACCAGTGTACATTCACATCCAAGAATGTAAAGGTATTTAGTTTGAGTGTCCAGTATTATCCTACTCTTCTGTTATAATTATTTCTACAACTGTGATAAAACCTATCCAGTAATTACCAACAAAAATATTTTCATGTTCACTAATCAGTAACGAACATAGTTTTGATGTTTTGTGTGTCTTTGTTTCCCCTAAGCTCTTCGAACATTGCGGTTTTCTCACCATGGGATTTTCATAAATGTAACCCTGGTGAACCAAGAGGGTTCACTGTACTTCCTATTCTGAGTGCAATGCAGTATTTGTTTTTTGCATGTAAGGTACAGTTAAAGCATGAGAACTGCAGCTTCTTACATACTGAATGTCTAGTGGCAGCCATTTTTTAGTGCTGTTGTAGATTATTTAAAGTGCTGCAAAATTTTGTTTGAAGGAACATCTTGGGTATAGAGAGAGATTAGTGACATTTGTGAGTGATATAAACTAGTTATGATTGCCACGTGAAGTGTTGGGCATGTAGCATGAATATGATCAAGACAAGTAAATGTTCATGAGACAGACCTGTCATAAGTTGGCTACTTAAAAAATTGAGATGATGCTCAAAAGGTAATATTTTAAGTTCGGTGCAAGGGATGTCACTTTGTTCTTCTCATGCAGTTTCATTAATTTTTCAGTCTGAGAAATATAATACTGGGGCTTCTCACTGAAATAAGTCAAATTAAATCCCTGTAATTATCCAGGATATAGCATTTGGTGTGGTGACTGACTATGGATTGGATGTCATAGGAATCTTTGTTTGATTCCTGGCAGGCTAAAAGATTTATTTATTGTCCAAGCTATTCCGACTGGTTCTGGGATTCATCAAGACGCCTAGTAAATGGGTACCAGGGTGTCTCTATCCAGGGGTAAAGTGACTGGGACGTGAACCTAATCACTCATTCAATCTAGACCCAAGGCCAAGAATTGGTAGACCTGTACCTCCAGTCCCTGTATGCCTGTGTGGTATGCACAGGGACAGCTTTACCTTTTGTCCAAATATAAGACATTTTTTCTTAATTTATTATCTGAAAAAGGAGGTTGGCCTTACAATCATACACAAAGTTGAACATGTTCTCTACAGGTAATATCCTGAAAATGTAAACTTGTGGAACAGCCAACTCTCTGTTCTGGTAAATATGTGTGTGTGTGGTGTACTTAGGTTACCTAAATTTCAATTTATACTTTGAACAACATAAGATTTCAAGTTCTGATGGCCCTGAATGTTAATGTTGTGTGGCAGGATCAGAGTGGTGACTGCATGATATCATGTCCCAAAAAATCATGACCTTAATATTGAACCATATTGAATCATAAGTAAGAAGTTTTAAATACTAACCAGCTGAGTACTGTGTAAGCTGTTCAGAGTACATCTTAATCCATGCTCCATGTCCATCCAGCATTTCATATTTTCTTAATCTGCAAGGGTAAATCAAAAAGTAAAGGTAATTTGTTAGAAGAAGTAACTCTCCTTGTCAGAACATTCTCCAAAGTTTATCATACCAACAATATTGTTAAGTAAGTCTTGAAGTGTCTTGCCAATAGCTTGCACTTGGTCTGAATTGTCGACTCCACTTTGCAGCTGTACCATTAATGAATAATGTGCAGTAATCAGGCTTTTGTAGGCATAAGGGGTCAAGCCCTCTTAAATTCACAGAAGTATTTCAGCATAATGAGAAAATTGTATTAGTGTAGGGTGAAAATTTTTGTAAATGGCAGAACAAGTGTGGTTGATGATGATCATACTCGCCTTCCAACAACCTTAGCAGTGGTCAACTGTTTTGATAAAGTTAATGTTGTCATTCAAGAAGACCATGGATCTGTGTCCCTGAAAGGTTACACATCTGCTACTGGACTGTATGTTTGATCCTATATGATGCCCTCAAATATTGCAAAGTCTGTGCAGTGTGAATTCCCCAAGTGGTATCAGTGAATGAGGGGTGTGTGTATATGATGGATAGTTCAGATAGATAAAACATGGGTGCATCACTACAAACCTGTAAGCAAGCAACAAAGCATGAGTGGAAACACGTATCATGCCCACAATGCAGAAAACTCAGAAGTGTCTTTTCTCTGACAAAGTTGTGTTGATGTTCTGTGATTTGAATGGTCAGGTTCTCAATCATTGTCAGGAATATGGAAAGAGCTTCAGTCATGAAAAATATTATGTCAGGTGGGGGGAGAAACTTAAACCTGCTGTTTGCAGTAAACACATTGGTCTACTGTCTAAAGGTGTTGTACTGCAGTAGGACAAAGCTCAACCTCATTCAGCCAATGCAGCCTTTAAAATGAATTGCAGACTTCACTTTAAACTTCTCCTTCATCCATTGCACAGTCCAGATTTTACTTAATTTCACTATCACATGTTCAGCGCACAGAAGAAGCATAACATGGTTATTAATTAAAATGGTGTATAAAGTAAAGATCTTGCACAAGTGTCTACACAAACAACCAAAAACATTTCTTTTAGGTGGCACAAAGTAGCTTGTGGAATGGTGTGAAGAGTGTTAGGAGAAGCAAGGGAACTATACTGAAAAGTAATAATACAATTTTTGTGACTTATTGTTTTGTTTGGATTAGTCAAATATTCTCCTAGCTTTTTGATTTACCCTTGTAATGTTCCTACTTGCAGATATTTTATGCTTATTACATTCATCTAATTTTCAAACCTAGTATGTCCAGTCCACACTGTCAGCTGTCAGGTGTTTTTGCTAAGTTTGTGTATCTGTTTCAGTTCCAGTTCGTGAACTCCTTCCTGTCTCTCTTCTACATTGCTTTTTATTTACAAGATATGGAAAAACTAAAAGAGGTAATTGTGTGTTTTGAAATTATTAATCCAGGTACAAACACATTGTTTATTTGCACTTGCATAATCATGTTGTCAGTATGTTATTTCATGAGTATGTAGTATTGAATGGTAGGATGTTAAAAATTAATAGTGAATTAAAAAGAATGTGGGAATAAGAAATCTTCGCCAATATGAGGAAAATTATGACAATTTGACTTGGGATATTTGGTGTCCTGGGAATGATTTGAACCAGAACCTCTCAAATATAAGTCTAAAGCATTACTATTACTTTAGTATAGTCAGTATGACTATGAAGATTTTTATTGTTATTTGGGTTGTGGCATCATTTGGTGTGGTAGCTGAGTATCATTGTTTTGCTGGTGTACCCTCCTACCCTGGAGACAGAGTTCGTATGTTTGAGGCAGTGTACTGGACCACATGACTACATATTATCAACCTCTCAGACCACAGTTTGAACATTTAACAGCTGTTATTCCTGAGATATCTGCTGAACCATGTGACTCTTGTTATCAACCTGGCAGACCACAGTCAAGATTTAACAACTGCTGCTCCTGAGCCAGTAATGCAGTAAGTGTCAAGGACATTTTGGAGTAAGTATTGAGGGAAGGGTAAGACAGTTATGTGTAAAATTGGAAATGAAATTTTGATAGCAGAAATTTATCATCAAATAAAGATACCAAGAAGAGCATTACAATTAATAGTTAAAGGAAAGAGGCTCAGGAAATGCCTCAGACAAGATGGTTTAGTCAAGTGCTGGAAGGCACTAAGAAGAGAGGACAAATGGACGGAATCAAAAAGGAAAGACTGAGTAGACAGAACGGATGTGGGGACGTCCCTCTGTTTACCCACATAAAATGGTAATGGTTCTAGAAGAAGAACAGAACATATATGAAAATTAACTTTCTGTATAGGAAGTCACAGTTGAAACAGACATTCTATGCTGTTTTTGATGCATCATTAGTCACAACTCCATTAAATGAAGGACCTCTTTCAGTGACTGAGATGATGGAGGCATTTGCACGAACTGAGTGCAACTTTAAAAGTTTGACTGAAAATGAAAAATCTGTTACACTACCAGACAGTAGAAAATGTGATCTTGAACAACAGCGTATCAGCTCTAAACAAATTAAGTTCTGCCCAGTTGATCATTGACTTATTTAACAAGGAACATAATCAAGATAGCATGGATACGGCTATATTTCAGCAGTTAAGAACTGATCTGGAAGAGTATGATACATGGATTTTGGTGATGCCAAGATGCCCTGAAGTTAAAATAGGAGATAAAAATAAAAATGCGGGGAAAGTATCTGAGTGTACAATCGAACGAACTCCGATCTTGAAGAATCCCAATGTAGCACGTGAGGTTGACAGTGATATAATTAGAAATAATATGAAAACAAATACAGTATCTGAGACTAAAATAAGTGATATTGACAGTAACCAAAAGGATAACAAGCATAAACCAGTGAGGTATTGTACATCTAAAAAGGACCCAGTAGAAGAACCACAAAAGAAGATTGTAACTCAACATTACCTATAAAATAAAAAGAAGACCCAACTGAAACAGTTTGCTAAGGAAGATAATGAGACTTATTCCATTCCAATGATAATAAATTGACAAATATCAAGAGAGAAAATAAGAAGAGTCACAAATCCAAGAATAGGCTTCCAGGGAGGATACAAGAAACATACTCTGAATGTGTGTAGTGGAAAAACCATACAAACAACAAAAGCAAGGCGGTTATTATAGGCAACAACCACTTTAAGGGAAATGTTCTGAGAATTGGTAATTATTTAAGTGCAAAATTTGAGGTTTGTGGATTCATCAAACCTGGTGCTGGCTTGGAAAATGTTTTGGGAAAGACAGTAATAGACTCATTCAGACTAACAAAAAATGATGTGCTTGTGTTCATTGGTGGTGTTAATGATGTCAATAACAGTAACTCAAAACAGGTAATATTACAGATTGTGAAGTTTTTACAGGACAATAACACAAACATATTAATGCTAGATATTCTGCATAGATATAACTTGTCAGATAACTCATGTGAAAAATGTGAGTAAGGAAATCAAGACATTTGATTCAAAACTGAAGAAAATTGCAGAATTATTTAATCATGTTATAGTTTTGGAATTCACTTCTAATAGAAACCTTATCGCTTAACATGGTTTGCATCTGCATGGATTTGGAAAAGGGCCATTAGCTAAACAAATAGCTTCTTTAATTTATAAACTAAGTGGTAAGAAAACTGTGGAACCTATTAGTCTGAAATGGAAAATGGAACTAAATGAAACTGCCAATACACATCTAGCTAATAAGGAAATAGTAATCCCCACAACCATAGCACTTGATCTTCCAAAAAACACAGCCCAATACAGTCACCTGTAGAACATCAAATAGGACAAAAAGGCCACCTGTCACAAGACAAAATGATTTTTTATGATGAAAGACATCTTAGGTCTTAGAGGATTACCATGGGGTTACCATTCATTATCTGAATGGTAACCCCATTAGTAATTTTTATCCTGATTTTAATTTTAATTCTCCTTCATATACTAATGTAAATTTTCCCTTTAAAGATGGTTCCAATAACTTTAAGGACTGTCATCAAAATTAAGAGGCTTAAATGGAAAAATAAGTCAGTTACCAATATATTGTGTTCTGAGCTCCCACATTTACTATGTATAACTTAGCATCACCTCAGTGTTTTGGAAATAGATATGATGTCAATTGAATATTATAAACTTGGTGCCAAATTTTATAGGCATCAGCATAAAAATCACAGTGTATGTATATTTGTTCATGAATCCATGGACTTCAATACTATTCCTACTCACCATATCTGTAAAGAGAAAGATCGTGAAATATGTTCCATCAAATTAAACCTACATAAGATTAAAATAGTCATTAAAACTATCTATAAATCAACTACTGGAAATTATAACTACTTCTTGAGTAAATTAGAAACCCTTATGAATCTATTATATACCAAAAAAAAATAATTTATTGTGCGTGGGTATATAAATATTAATTATCTGGATAATCATAATAGAAGACAACAGTTACTGTATTTGCTGCCTACAATCTAAAAAGTAGACTAAATTTTCCTGTGAGAATTTTTAATGGATCAAGTACTGCAATTGATAACATTTTTATTCATTCATCAAGAAGTTTTACTATTAATCCACTCATCATTGGTTTGTCAGATCACGATGCTCAACTACTAAAATTAAAAAGCGTCATTGCTCCTATGCAAGAATTCACATCTTGTTATGTTAGGAACCTTAATAGCTTCACTGTAGATGAATTTGAGTCTAAATTGTGTACAGATATTTGGGAGGATATTTTTGAAGGATGTGACAGAAATGTTATGTTTAACAACTTTTAAAACATTGACTTAAAAATTATTGATTTAGAATTAATAGTTCCACCAAGGTTGCATCTTGTAATGTAATTAATGAAATATTAAAAGCTGTGAATAATAGGTCTTCAGTAGGAGGAATATTCTGTGACCTCAAGAAGGTCTTTGAATGTGTTAACCATGGAATTCTAGCAGATAAACTACAGTTTTATGGAATTAGAGGGAAATTTCTAACTTTGATAGTCTTACCTCAAGGGAAGATACCAGGAAGTACTTCCGGATAACATTAATGCATATGATTGTGTTTCTTCTAGATGGAAAAAAGTTACAAATGGGATTCCTCAGGGTTCATTCTTGGGTCCATTACTTCTTCTTATATTTATTGATGATTTACTACCTTTCACCTGCAGAAGGAATAATCCAGTTCCTGCAGTGTGTTCTGTTTGGAACATTCAACAAGGCCTAGAAACTGACCATCCCAAGTGTCATATGTTATTTTCAGAACCATTTATAATTGATTAACTTTAGTTAAAACTTGTATATTTTGTATCGCATACTAATTTTTGTATGATGGGCCTGTTTTGCAGCAACTGGCTACTTTGCTGATTGCAAGGCAGGTAATTGGGAACCTCAAAGAGTCTGCCCTGCCATACTTGCTGGAGCAGTTGCGGTTGGCTAAAATGAGTTTTGACTTGTTTGGAGCTCTGAGCCCCTCTGAGGCAAAGAAAGAACTGACAAACAATCCAGCAGAGGACAACAGTGAGGCGAGTACAACAAACAAAAGTGGAGGAACAAACCGCACTATCAGTCAAGCAGAACTTGAGAGCTCACTCTTCAAGGTAATTGCATGTGAGTCACAATAAACCAGCTGCATATTGAAGTGAATTCTGCAGAGTCCTGGAAAGACAGCTACGTATTTGTGAAGATACAAGACCTGACAGAATGACAGTAGAGTCACGCGTCACTTAACGACGGGGTACATTCTGAGAAATGTGTCGTTAGGCGATTTTGTTATTGTGCAAACATCATAGAGTGTACTTACACGAACCTAGATAGAATAACCTATTAAACACTTAGGCTATATGGTATAGCCTATTGCTCCTAGGCTGCAAACCTGTACAGCATGTTACTGTACTGAATACTGTAGGTAATTGTAACACATTGGTAATTATTTGTGTATCTAAATATATCTAAACATAGAAAAGGTAAAGTAAAAATGTGGTATAAAAGATAAAAAAATGGTACACCCGTTTATTGCACTTAACCATGAATGGGGCTTGCAGGACTGGAACTTGCTCTGGGTGAGTCAGCGAGTGAGTGGTGAGTGAATGTGAAGGCCTAGGACATTACTGTACACTACAGTACTGTACACTTTATAAACACTGTACACTTAGGCTGCACTGAATTTATTAAAAAAAAATGTTTCTTTCTTCAGTAATAAATTAAACCTAGCTTACTCTTACTTTTTTACTTTATAAATGTTTTAATTGTTAATCTTAGTAGAGGACATCCTGTTGTGTTTAAAGTACATTAGTAAAGTAAAATTAAATATGTACTTCGTCTGACACAACTATATGTATATTTTATTATTATTCTATTATTGGCTACTAGTTTCGGCCTCAAAAGGCCATCATCAGGCCAATATTGACAAAAAACTTAAAAATGCTGGTGCGTATAGTGCAAAAACGTTAATTTTTTATGGGATCCCATTTACATTCATTAGTAGTCTTTACAATTATTACCAGCCTTTAAATGTGTTATCTGTAGTAAGTTTTGTGTTCGGATTCTATATTGTGATACTATGAGTGTATTTCCAAATGATTTCATTCATTGACAACTTTGAAATCTAAAATTACTAATAATTTCAAAATATTCCATATGATGTGTTTAAGATGTGTTATGAAGTTTGCAAGTACATTTAAAATATATACAACATATATTGTCACACTGAAAAATTAGTACAATTAATAAAATTATTGTTTGGGTCTCGACTTAATGTGTTCATCTGCATATACGACGGTGGTCCCATAGTATTATAATATTATATTATAATATTATTATATAATATTATAATACCATTGTGTTACAAATGCTTACAGTATTCAGTACAGTAACATTCTGTTCAGGTTTTTAGCCTAGGAGCAATAGGCTATACCATATAGCCTAGGTGTGTAGCAGGCAATACTGTGCTATGTAGGTTTGTGTAATTACACATTCGCACAGTGACGAAATCGCCTAACATTGCATTTCTCAGAACGTATCCCCATCATTAAGCATCGCATATCTGTATAACATAAATAAATTGCATTTAAATTAGAATGAGTGGATCAGATAGTGGCATTTAAATCTTCCTGTATAGGGGTGTATAAAGCCTTAAAATATTTTACTTACAGATATCTGTAATACTGTCATCTCAGCTCTGTATTGTGTGCTTGCAGCCGGCATATGTGTTTGTAACTGAACAAGGTCAGTGTTGAAGACACGGAGTTGCAGCAGTGAATGCCATCTGTGTGAGTGTCTCTGAATTATTGTGTCAAGTATAGCGTATTTTACTGTGCCTTTATCATTTATTTGATTATCAAACCTCGTTATATTGTTTCTGTGGAACCTTTCGAGGGTGTTCATCATATTACCCTTTTTTAGTTATATATAACCTCCATATTTTCCATGGATGCAATGTAGTGTCTTTTGTCTAGAGATGTTGTGCAAATTTTGATTGCCCATTTCTATATTCAAAATCTCGGAAATGCTCTTGAAATCCTATATGGAAAAGTCTGCCGGTCTGTCCAATATATTTTCTATTACAGTCTTGACATGTTAATTGATAAACACCACATTTATTGAATTTATTGAGATTAGTATTTTTATTGTGGGCTAATAGTTTTCCTGTGGTGATGTCAGCCTTAAAGGAAACTTTAAGATTAGAGTAAACAGCTTGGTAATGAATTTTGTTTGTCATCCAACATACGTGAATTTGGCCCCCCCCCCCTTTTTTTTTGTGTGTTTTAATTTCATTTTGTGTTTGTGTATCAGTTGTGTGGGTGATTTCATTTAAAATCTTTACATCATATTTATTATTACATAATATTTGCTTTATTATGTCATATTCTTTTCTTTTGTTTGTTTCATTCATAGGGTATGTTGAAAGACAGATGATCAAGCATCTAATTGCTGCTAGCTTTTGTTCTGGTGGGTGGCAAGAGTCATTGGGAATGTTGTCAGTTGCGGTGGGTTTTCTGTACACGTTAAATGAAATCTTGTGATCAACTTTGGAGATAGTAATACCTAGGAGGTTGATTTTATTATTCACTTCTTCTTCCATAGTAAATGACATTGTTGGTGTTATTAAAAGAATCTAATTCTTCTTGGATATTCGTCACTTCATTTTTGTACACTATTAGGATGTCACCCACATATTGGAAATAACCGATGATATGGTATTTTAACAGGATATCAAATATCTTGGTACTTTCAAGGTATTGTAAGCATATCTCAGAGAAGAAAGATGATGTACGAGGCCCCATAGCTAGACCATCTTCTTGTATGTATTGTAGGTCTTCATATTGAAAATAATTTTGTTTGGTTAGAATATTGCACATCGTGATTATTTCATTCTTAATTTCTATGTTCAGATCATTTTGTTTACACATAATCTCAATAATTTTAATTAGTTCTGTTATGGGGATATTTGAGTAAATATTCATGATGTTGACTGAAACGAATTTCAAATCTTGGTCAAAATGATTGTCAAGAAGGTCATTCATCAACTGAATGGTGTTCTTAATGTTGAATGCATGTGGTAGTGGAATGAATGTATCAAGATTTCTAGATAACATTCTTGCAAGTTTGTATACTGGGGCATGTTTCCAGTTAACACTAGGTAAAATAGGGGAATCAGCCTTACGCATTTTAATTAAACCTCTGATCATGGGTGAAAAGGGATTTAAATTTGTATATTTCCATCTTTCTCTATTATATGGGGACATTCATTGATATTATTCCTGAGTTCTTTCTGGAACTTTTGGTAAGATCTCCTGTCATGTTAGTGAAGTTGTTGTTGTTGTGGATGAAATCCGTAACTTTCTCATGAAATATATTTTGATAAATAATGACTATAGAACTTCTTTTATCTGCTTTCGAAATTATGGCGTTGTTACTAATGAGTTTTTCTATAATGTGGTTTAATATTCTCTTTTCTTTTTTATCAAGAATTGTATTATAAAGCTTATTCTTATCATACTGTTTATATAAGTGTTTTATATTGTTTGCAACTTGATATCATATGTACTCTTGTCCAGATATAGGTAGTTGACTAATAGCTCTCTCAGCTTCTAATGCTAGCATTCTGATCCAGTCTTTTTGTTTGTAGCTTAAGTTGTATTTTAGACTTTTATTAAGAAGTGTTTGTTTGTTGGAGAGGACATGACAAGGCTTGATAATCAAATAAATGATAAAGGCACAGTAAAATACAGGGGATTCAAAAAGATGGACTCAATTGAATGGTAAATGGTGCCTTAACACATGCCAGACAGTTGGTTGTAGTATTCCAAGTTCTCTGCTCACGCTACGGGTTGACTTGCGTGGGCTACACTCAGAACTCTCTTGAATTTGTCTCACGTTTTCCTCTGATACACGTGGTCGGCCGGAGCTTTCGCCTTTACACAGACAGCCTGTTTGCTCAAATTGGTGATTCCAACGACAAATGCTCTTCCTCGTTGGAGGTTGAATGTTGAAACGAAGACGAAATGCACGCTGCACATCAGTCGCCAATTCAGTATTAATGAACTCATGAATGCAAAAAATCTTGTGCTGCATAGTAGCCATTTTGCTCTCAACTGACGCTGCTGCATGGCTGTGTGCTAGATGAGTGCTCTACTGGTGGTATTTGAAATTTTAGGACCTTCTCTTTCAAATGATGTGTAGATCACTCACATACCTTGTATAGTTCAGGAAATATAGATGTACGAAATTGAGTCCATCTTTTTGAATCATGCTATGCAATGTTATGTTTGACACAATAGTTCAGAGAAACTCATATAGAGGGCATTCACCGCTGTAACTCCCTGTCTTCAACATTGACCTTGTTCAGTCACAAACACGTATGCTGGCTGCAAACACACAATACAGAGTTGAGCTGACACAATATTACGGATAATCTGTAAGTAAAATATTTTATAAGACTTTATACACCCTTATACAGGAAGATTTAAATACCACTATCTGATCTGGTCATTCTGATTTAATCGTAATTTATTTATGTATACTTCCAGTGTGATTATTATTTCCAATAAATTCCACTTTAGACTGATGTTAATACATCGCCAGCATCGTAACATAACATGACGCAGCATATAATATCCAGCTCTCAACGAACAAATAATATGTACTTACTTACATTCTTACTCCATGGTGCAGAGTCCTTCATGAGAAGCCAACTGGTTTGTAGCTAGTCAAGAAATTTCCCACATTTCACGGAACCCGAAGGTTCATTACTGCACTCACAAGCATCCACCACCTGTCTGTATCCTGGGCCAACCCAATCCAGTCCATATACCCACATCCCACCTCCTGGAGATCCATCCTAATATTATCCAGCCATCTATGCCTAGATCTCCCCAGTGGTCTCCTTCCCTCCAGTTTCCCCAGCAAGACCCTATACACCCCCCTCTCCTGACCCATACGCGCCACATGCCCAGCCCATCTCATTCTTCTCGATTTTATCACCCACACAAATAATATGTAGAAACAATAATTGCAACCGTGAGCACAGCAGCATAAAACATCCAGCACTCAGCTCACTAAGAATATATAAAAATTTCAACTAAGTGCATAGCAGATGAAGATGCAAGTCGAGACTCAAACACTAATTTTAGTAATTGTACTAATTTTTCAGTGTGACACTATATGTTATATATATTTTAAATGTACTTACAGCCTTCGTAACACATCTTAAACACATCATATGGAATATTTTGAAATTATTAGTAATTTTATATTTCAAGGTTGTCAATCAATGAAATAATTTTAGAAATACATTCATAGTACTCATAATATAGAATCCCAACACAACTTACTACAGATAACACATCTAAAGGCTGGTAATAATTGTAAAGACTACTAATTAATGTAACTGGGATCCCATAACAATTGACTTTTTGTGCTGTATGCACTAGCATTTTTAAGTTTTTTGTAAATATTGGCCTGATGGTGGCCCTTTGAGGCCAAAACTAGTGGCCAGTAATATAATAATAATAAAATAAACATATAGTTGTTTCAGATGCAGTACGCATTTAATTTTCTATCTATAATTTTTTTTACTTTTTAAACTTTTTTGTTAAAAATTAAAACACACTCGTTAGCCTTTGCCTACACAGGGTCAGGATTATCAGTATCACTCTCTGTCACCTTCATATCTTGTCGCACTGGAGGGTGTTCAGCGACAATAACTTGCATGGAGCTGTCATCTCCAATGATAACAATGCCTTCTTCTGGAGTATGTCACGAAGGACCTGCCTGAGGCTCTTATTGAGGAGGTGCCACTCTTTTTAGAAATTTGTCCATGGTGGTTTGATTGGTCTGTTTCTTTTTTTCATCATAGATTTGCTTGTAAGCAGATTATGCACCATGAACATTCCTCTATATTAATGAAAACCTTTTGGTGTTGGGGTCCATGTTTTCAGACTTTTTAAGGAGCTTGTTTAGGTCTTCAAAAGCTTCTGCTAAACCCTTCACTGTGAATTTTCTTTGGGTTTCTTCGTCTTTTCTTCTCCAGCAGTTTCTCTTGGTTCTTCTTCAGCTATGCATTGCTCTTCCAGTTCCAACAACTCCTCATTAGTGAATTCCTCAGGAACTGCCTCTAGGTGCTCCTCAATGTCATCCTCATCCACACACAGATTAAACTTGCTTGCCATCTCAACCACAGCCTTTCTGATTTTTGTAACCTCCTCATCCTTTGCAAATCCTTTGAAATCATGGACAAACCTCTTGAGTGTCTTCTTCCAGATGCCATTCATACACTTCTTGATGACATCACCCAAAGCCCAAGCAAGGTTCTTGATGCAGTCATAGATGTTGTAATCCTTCCAGAATTGCATCAGTGTGTTCTCAGTGTCTCCCTTAGTTGCAGCAATAGCCTGGGCAAAGGTCCTCATCAGGTTGTAGTACTTAAAAGCTGCTATAACTCCTTGATCCATTGGTTGGATCAAAGAGGTGGTGTTTGGAGGGATAAACACCACTTTGATATTGGGATGAAGATCACCAATAAAAGAAGGATATCCAGGAGCGTTATCAACAATAAGCAATATCTTGAAAGGTTTGTTATTCTCCAAATACAAGCAGTAGTACTTCATTTCTCTGGCATAGCAATTCAGGAGGGCATCTTGGAAGAGGAGCTGGGTCATCCATGACTTCTTATTGCTCCTGTAGTACACTGGCATTGTGTGCTTATTGATATGGTTGAAGGCCTTGGGGTTCTCACTGTGCCAAATCACAAAGGGTTTTAAAATGTATCCTGCAACATTGTCCCCAAGCAAGGCTATTATCCTGTTCTTTAAAGCCTTGAAATCTGGCAATGACTTGGCCTCCTTATGGGTGAAAGTTCTTTCAGGTATCTGTTTCCAGAATAGGGAGGTTTCATCCATATTGAAGGATTGCTCTGGCAAGTAATTTTCCTCCACAATTAGTTTAACTGGAGTTTCCAAAAATTCTTCAGCTGCCTTTACATCAACACTCGCAGACTCACCACTCACTTTCACCTAATGAGTCTTGAATTGTTTAAACCACCCAGAGCTAGCAGTAAATTCAGCATCATAGTCTGGTCCAGCCTTTTCTTTCAACATCGCAAACAAACTTCTTGCTTAGGTCTTGATCACCTTGATGCTGAGAGGGATACACTTATGTGTCTGGTCTTCAATCCATGTCATTAGAAGTTTCTCCATATCTGATACAGGCCCTTCTCAAATTTTTGTTAGTCTCTTTGCTTTCAATGAAGCATATCCTGGTTCCGTCAAATGTTTTTGTTCTTCAAGATCGTAGCTGTGATGGTGGAATGGGACGTACCTGACTGGTGAACAATAACCATCATTGGTTTTCCACTTTCCCGGTCCTTAATCACTTTTCATTTCATTTCCAGGTCAGTCACTCGACATGGCCTGTTACTGGCAACGTTAGCTTTAGCAGTGGATTTTGTACACTTAAGGGCCATGATGAACAAAACAACATGGATTAAATCAAGCATAAAGAAAAATGATACTATCAAGAGATGCGGTAAACACGAGTTGTATGAGGCTCCTTCTGGTGTAACAGCATACTATTTTACAGTAAACGTTTTTTTATAAATGGAAAGAATATACTCTAAAATAATGATAAAAATTATAGTATAATGAATACATAAACCAATAACATAGTTTATTATCATTATCAAGTATTATGTACTGTACGTAATTGTATGTGCTATACTTTTATACTTTATTATCTTATGGGGCCACCATTATATATGCGGTCCGTCATTGACCGAAACATTGTTATGCGGCGTATGACTGTATGCAGTTAGTGGTACTGCTATATGGAGGAGCAGTATAACATTTTTTTTACTGCAGTACATGTTATACCAACTCACACATTGTTTTTATGCAGTTAATTGCTGCTGTCTTTTGCCCATGTTCGTAGTTACTGTCAACTGTGACAATAATGTTTGGGCAATTGTTGGCCTTTTATATATAAACTACTAAGCTGTTCTTGTTAAATAATTTTCTCAAACCATATAGTATGTTCATTGTTTGCTCTGTGAATATAAATCAACCTTTGCGTGTTGCAATATGACAGAACACTTGATGTCACTATACCATGCTGGAATATTGTGGAACATTTGCTGGTTCTTATCCATGGTGTAGTATCACAGAACATTTGTTGTCATTTTCCTATGTTGCAGTATGATGGAACATTTGCGGATCATTTGGAAATGTTTATTCAGCTGGGATATGTAGTTCTTTTCTCATCTGCTTTCCCCATGGCAGCACTTTGTGCTCTGATCAACAATCTCATTGAGATTCGCAGCGATGCCTTTAAGCTTTGCTTCACCTTTCAGCGACCGTTTGGTCAGAGAGTTTCCAACATTGGTACATGGCAGGTAAGTAGATGCAGCTTTCTGCTTACACTGGTCAATGAGGGATACCTGTATTTGTCTAAGTAGGTATAATCGTGGTGTTTGAATTTTTGATCAGAGTTTCACACACCCACGTAACCCTTTTATCACTGAGGCAGAATTCTTGAAGTCATACTTGCCTTGTCCACAATCAACTGTAGGTACAAAATGATTGAATGTCAAGAAATAGCATGCACTGCAATCTTTCATATAAGCTGTTACACACATACAAAGCATCTATTCTTGAAGGAGGGTTAGCAATTTGTGCAGCAGTCAAGTATTTACTACAAAACATAGAATGAAATTTTACAAATTATTTAGGAATAACTAAAATGATAAGCAGGTGGGTTGAAAAGTTCACCTTCATATGATATACATATTTATTAAACCTCTTTGAAGGAGAGAAATGTAATTCAGAATAAAAAATAATTTGATATATGTTAAACATTTATGTCAGGTGTAGATGGGAGGATAATATTAAGATGGATCTTCAGGAAGTATGATTTGGGGGTACGGACTGGATCGAGCTGGCTCAGAGTAGGTACATGTGGCAGGCACTTGTGAATGCAGTAATGCACCTTTGGGTTCCATAAAATGCACTGAATTTCTTGACTAGCTGAAAATGGTTAGCTTCTCAAGAAGGACTCTGCTCCATGGAGTAAGGAAGTTTGGAGTATGGAGTAAGGTAAACATTTATATGCAAAATTGGACAGTTCTGTCTGTTGTTCAGTGTAGGTATGAGTGCCAAAACATGCACTTTTATCCAAAAATATATATGCAGACTTTTGCATTAAAAATTATATTGGTGGACTTTATGCAAGTGTAAATATTATGTGTGTGTGTGTGTATTTATATATATATATACACACACAAATACACACACACACACACATATATATGTATATTGCAGATTTAAAAGTAATTTTGTAGTTGTGCCTCATCATGGGGTATATAGGGACACAGAGGTAATTCCTTATATGGTGATGTATTGACATTCTGTAGAGATGAGTAATAGCTCCATGCTCCAGCAGCTGTACATGTAGGAGCCCAAGGTATGCATCGAATACAAACCTGGTAGGAGCAAGACATAATTTGTGTGTGCTGACAAAATATTGGACTTTCTGGGAACTGAAGCCTGATCTCCCATCTGGTAGTCATGAATTATTCACTGCTGTACCTGATCCCTTTACTTACAGAAATATTTTCAGGGCTTTTTTCACTATACATTTGTCCAAACGTACAAATATTTTAAAGTTGCTAGACGTACCCTTAATGTTTTTGATCTAAGAATGAACCATAGCTGAGCTGAGAAATAAAGAACAAAATATGTTGTCCAAAGAAAGTTACTCACTAGTGCAGTTATTATGTTCCTTATCATTAGATGTTCTCTGCTGGTGTCTATCTTCTCCAACCATTGTCATCAGTTACCAGAGATATTCCTTTGTGTCATAGTCTATGAAACCTCCTGATGTGCACAATCCAGCATTACATTTTTTGCACTTTGTATGAATTCAGCAACTCTTGTTTGTTGGGACATGTCACAGTACACAGTCATTCCCCTTCAGTTGTAGTGGGACACAGCTGATGGCCTGCTTACGGGCTGTAGTGGGATTTTTTTTAAGTGGACATCCCGTTGTGTTTATTAACCTCTTCGCACCGGGATTTAAATGGCTACAGCCCACCTTCATGTGTGACATTCTTTTACTAGGAATTTAAATTTTAGCATATGGTTTACCAAAAGCTTTAACATTATGGGAACCAAACAAGATTAAATAATGGATTAAATGAAATTTTTTGGGAAATAAGACCGAGATATTTCTGCACGTGTTCAAGAAAGCAGTAATAATTTTTAGTTCATGAATAGACAAAATTGTATGCAATATGCAAAGTTTTCAGTTTCTTTTACTTACATATTGGCTTCAGTCCCCAGGTTTTCTTAAGGAGGTCGCACCTGATGTTGTTAGAACTGTGCCTTTGTGTGGTAATCTTCAAAACATGTTTTCTTAATGCACAGTCGCATTTCACACTTACGGCACTTCACAAACACTTTAGGTGTCACACCCCTGGCCTTACACATGCGACACCTCAGCAGCATCTCAGATGGGATAGGCCAATGTTTGCTGCTGCAGACTTCGAGCCTAGCAAGGTGCGATTCAACATTAGGTGGTCTACCTAATGGCCTTGGTACTCTCCGTTCTGGTCCAGCATGTGCCAACATATTCCTTACAAGGGTATATACAAAATCTCTATGTGGAATTTTCTTACCCCTACATGAGGATTGAAGAATGTAGCTGTTGAGAATGGGCAGGTCTAACAGATGAAAGAACAATTTTTTCTTCCACTATAATGTTCGACATCTGATGGAGTAACTGATGGCCATTCTGTCACCCTTGTCCACATGGCCCATATGATAGTTATAATCCATCACAATTTGCAGCTTTATGGCTTTTCTCCTCATTGCAGAAATTACCTTCCGCCAGGGCAGCGTGAATATTCATCAACGTGCAGATGTCTCTCGTGTCCCACCATAGTATTGCTGTCAAGGCAGCCCTGGTTCTTATGCGAATGTCTCCCCTTTCAATTTTGATGTCTTCGGTGCTAGGCATGCCTCTCCTGTTCAGCCTGATATTGCCACAACAGTAAATCTCTTTCTTGCCGAGTTCAAATAATTCAGGGAAGAAAAGAAATTGTCCACGTATAATTTGTGGCCACAATCTTCTATCTTCCTTGTCAGTTCTGTCACTGTCACATGGGTTGCTGTCACGTGTTGTGCTGTGCGCTGTCTGTCTTTTCCCAAATATACTTTCATGTCATACATGTATCCAGTCGTGTCACAGAGTTTGAAAAATTTGATGCCAAAACGCTTGCATTTCTTTGGTATGTACTGTTTGAAAATCACCTTTCCCTTGAAAGAAACAATAACTTAATCAGTAGCCACATTTTCAGAAGGGTTGTAAAATTTGGAAAATGTGGCATTTAAAATTTCATACAGGTCTCGTATCTTCCATAGTGTGTCAGAATTTTAATCTGTCCTATCAGGTTCATTCTTGTTGTCAGTAAAATGTAAGTAATGAAGGATGTGAAGGTATCAGTCCCATTTCATCATACTGCCATAGAAAGTTGTGTATAGCTGGTCCACTGTTGCCCATTAGTCTGTCAGTTTGTCTCTTACGCCGTGTCCCATCTGTATTGTCAATGCCAAAAACACAAACATTTCGGCTTCAGTAACGTCAGGTTCAGGAAAGGGTCCATCGTCAAGTCTGTCTGTAAACATGGTATTAGCAGTTAGTCTCCACTGCCAGCAGAGTGATAATTTCTGAAAAATACAGAAGGAAAACACTAAGTGGACTTGAGCCATCATTTATGTGTGTGCGTCATTGCCCTTCTTTCCTCTGGGGCGTCCTGTATATGTGTGTGTGCTACATTGCCCTGAGGGCAAGAGTGACATTTCCATTGCAGAGTTACTGGCTGTTGAGTCTGTTCATCTGGCCTACTGTCACCAGCATCCTCTTTGCCAGAGGCATTGGGCAAAATTTAACTGCTATATTGTGACAACTGGCTGTTTGGCAGTACAGTTCAGGTTGTGTCACCCCTGGCACACTTTCAGAACCTCCCTCAACTGAACTGATGTTGCCTGATACGTTTCATCACTGTCCATGTTTACAATCAGATATTTTGCTGGGTTGCAGCAACCGTGCCTCTTACATGGTCGACTCATTATGCCACCACTCACACCGACTGTCAAATGGTTACTGGGAAGAATATCAAGCTGTCTGTGCAACACTGGATGTAAACTCAGCCAAAAGTCTGAGAAATGAAGCACAATATTGTCAATCTGTAAATGGGGCTCTTCAAAGAAAAGGACGGCAGATAAAGTTCTGCTTATTTCAGCCTGTCACAATATTATCGCTGTAACCCTAGTGCTGCATAGATACTCTCCAGACTAAACCGTTAGTCACACACAAGCCAGAAGAAAGAAAGTAGGAAATATGAGATTTGCATCGTTGCCACCACATCCTTACTTGCTGTAGGCACAAACAGCCTTCTATAAAAATGGATAATGGGGATTTTCTATCAAGGGGTAAATCAGTTGGAGCATGAAGCTGAAAAAATCTAGTGTGATGCTAAAAATGAGTGAAGTTTCCCTAAATGTCCCATGGCATTGAGAGAGAAATATTTAAATGGCTGAGGATGTGGCTGTCCTACATGTAGGACCTTCGAGCCCAGGGGATTTTAAATGCAGTCCTATATCGAGGACGCATGGACTGTAAGGTTAAACTAAAAGACACAAAATATTTTCTGGTTTCAGTCAAACACAACAGTATGTTTTATTATATTTTAAATCTTGACAACATGTAAGTTCAGTTGACCATCATCAGGCCTGATAATGGTCATTTGATTGTAACATGTTGTTAAGATAAAAATAAAATAAAATATGTTGTTGTGTTTGACTGAAACCACAAACTATTTTGTTGTCTTTAGTGTCATTGGAATGTCTGTGGCGCAGCAGTTTGTACCATATTCCTTACAAGTGTCAGCCAGAAGTCACTGAGTGAGTTTAGAACCGCAGGAAAGTAGCTGTTTAGGTATGAAAAACATGTTTCTTTGTCCACTTCCATGTATGGCAACTGATAAGAGTAGCTGTTCGCCATTTTGTCACTCTTTATCAGCTTAAGCCATGCGGTAATTGCAGTCCTCCACAATGTTTAGCTTCATATTTCACTGTTGTCACAGTAGTTACCTTCTGCTAGTGGATTATGAATATATGTCAGCATGTGCACATCACCTTTGCCCTTCCAAACTATTGGTGTCATGTCACCCCATTTCAGTTTCAGTATCTTGCATCTGAAGTCATCTGGCATCCCTTATGTTTTGGTCTAACTGTATTGCAGCAGTTTATTTTCTATTTTGTCAAGTCATTATATAAGTCAGGAGAAGAAAAGAAATTGCTCATATATATCATATGTCTGTACCCTTTACTCTTCTTGCCAGTTGTTTTAGTGTGGCATGGGTTGTCATTTTTGAAGGGACACATTATCTGTCTGCCTGTGTGTAAGAATATTTCCATGTCATGTGCTTATCCAGTTGTGTCACAGTTGGTATATTTAATTCTGAAACATATTTGTTTCTTTGGTATATACTGTTCAAATGATCCCTCATGCTTATGATTACCTTGACCTTATAAATTGCCAAATGGTCACAGAGGTTGTAAAATTTTGGACTATGCAACACTGAGTATTGTAAATATTTTTCTAATTTTCTACAGTCTATCATAATGTTTCTCATTCTTGTCAGTTACTTTATCACTGTCTGTGAAGTGGAAATAGTGCAAGGTGTGCAGAATGTGGTCTTCTGTCACTATTTGGGTGAAAGATGTGAGGAATTAATTTAAGGTGAGACTTCTCCATTGTGTTACTAGTTACAGATGAATTTCTAATGTACAATAGGCTACATGTTTTGGCTTGTAGAAGCCATTATCAGGCCTATAACTGTAACATCAAAAGAAAAAATTAAAACTGCAAGCAAGTGTGAGATCTCAGACAATGTAATGTTACAATTATAAATTTATCAAAAAAGTTAAGGAGTTATTACACAGGAAGCCTTGACTTAAAATAAGGGTAAAGAAAAGTGTACACATTGTAGGGTAAAAATGGTTGTTTTATGTGTATGTAGGCAGAATAAAAATTGAAGGTAAATGTACATAAGGTAAAATATGTAAGCATAATTATATAGTATAAAGCAGTTACGTGATCATGGTAATTATGTGAAAAATATGTGTAAGTAGCAAATAATGCTTTTTGAAAATGTTAAGATATGAAGTTACCACTCCTGTGATTTAGGTTGAATATTGAAGATTTAAACAATGGAAGGTTATTCTGTGGTATCCCTTCCTCATAGGTATCTTGATTAAGTTTTTTGTGTCTAAAATTTAAAAATACAAATAGAAAGAGTCAATGTGTGGCAAGTTTCAGTATTTCTGTGAAAGGTATTGTTTATCAAGTGTGCAAGTACTTATGTGTTCTGGATAATTTGAAGGTGACACATTATTCATAAGGTACTGCCTGTTTAGTTGATGTTTATTATGTTGTGGCCTTGCATCCAGTACATAGCTTATAGAGTTGACTGTTCCCAAGCTATTTTTCCTATTTCTTCATGCACTGTCACTCAGTAATCACTAATTGCCTCCATGGAACAGTTCCCCTGCTAACAAGTAAATGAAGGCTGACTGCTGTGTTCTGGGATGTGATGCTGTGTAGTCCACCTTCACGTATGCCTGAAGATGCAGACATCAGGTTCCTCCAAAACATTAATGCTCTTCTATCAGAATACGTGGGTCTGATCCAAAAAGGTAGTAGTCTGTGTACTGACTACCATTAGAACTTAAAATCGCATATCGAACAGCAGAGGATATAAAAATATCCTATATTGTATCACAGGATGCTGCATGTTACTGACACAGTGTGAAAACAATGGGGTGTACCTAAATGAGGAAGATTGCCACCCCACAGGTGAGTGCTGCAGCAAAGAGCTACTTGTCTAACTAAAGTATTGGTGTTTTATTGCAGAATGCAATGGAGGTGATGTGTCTGATTGCTGTACTGGTGAACTGTGCTCTGATTGGTCTGTCTGGACAGGTGCATCGCATGTTTCCCGAGATGTCAACAACACAAACAATCCTGCTTATTGTTGCTCTTGAGGTGAGATATGCTACATTTACTGCACTGGATGATACCTCTAGCTGGGAAAACTGAATACATGTTTGTCTGAAGTATAAGGATGATACAAGTTACTAAAGGAGGAAGGACTGTTTATGTAAAATCCTCCCCACCATGCACTTCATTTCTCTGCATCTTGCTGTACCAGTATGATGTCCCATCAGTTATGTGCACATGTCTCTGTTTTACTGATCCTCTGATTATGTGTTTCTTGCAGCATATAATGTTGTCTCTGCGGTTCATAATAACATGTGCAATCCCTGACCTTCCTAGCTGGGTTGCCACAGAAATGGCAAAAGTAGAGTTTGCTCGACGAGAAGCGTGTCGTCGACTTTCAACCACAGCTGCTTCACCAACACCCGATGTCACAATTCCACCACCAGGACTGGTTATAGGACGGTTAGTAACTCTGTGCCAATACATCACTTTTCAGCAGTGACTAATATACGTAGTATGGTTAGGGTTATCAGGTACCACAATATCCCTCATGAGGCAGGTAAAATCATTGTCACCTATTTAATGTCCTCCTGTCTTTGTGTTGTGTGAAGTTCCAAGGATATTGTTACAGAGACAGCATTGTTTAGAAAGTGGAAAAATAAATTCATTTTGGAAACTATTTGATTGTACCACATTTGTTTCTACATTGAAGAACACAATTATCTTTTATGTTGGGAAGAATGGCATCAGTTTTCCACTGCCATTTCTAAATTTTTATAACATGCTGAGTATACCTGAACTTCTCATGACATTCGCTGTATAGCATCCTCAGTGAGGAGGTTGAAAAGCTGCACCTTGTCCCCTATTACATTGTTATCCCTGATCAAGTTGCTTAACCTTTGCCGTGCTATGATGCCATAAGCTGGTCCACAGAATGTCCTGGAAAATGGCCTGTCATGCCATATGCTGGAAACTGTGTGTTTAATTGGTATCTGTTTTAAATGTTCACACTAAGCCAGAAAAACTCTGGTCATCAAGGTAAATTTTGGCCCATGTCAATTCAGTAGCACTGATATGAGATGTGTGAGGTGGATGTTGAAGAACTGTGCCATGAAAGGCAGCAAGTGTACTGTCAGCTTTGAATGTCTTTTTTCTTGAGCTTTCATAAACTGACAAGCTTGTACAGACGTTTTTTGCATTGTCTGTAACTGAGGTCCTTTTGTTTCTTACTCAGTCATTCAGTGATGTCACTCTTTTAAGGAATACCTGTATGAGAGCCTTTTACTTGCATGCAATAATTGGGGCATTGTCCATTAGTTTGACAGAATTTGTAACAGGTATGTTAGAAATTTTTCATGTGCCAGTTTTTCAGAAGTGAAGTGATCCATTTGACTGTGGCAATCACCTCTTTCTGAACCAGCTTTGTGCAAAAGCTGTGGATTGGGAATAAAACCATTTAAACTGCCATCATATAGAATTATGGGCCTGTTTCCTGTGTTCAATTAAAGTGCATTCCCTACTGTCATTTGGAAAGGTTGAGGTTCTCCCACCTCATTTATGAACACATTCATGGCCAGCTTAACAAAAATGTTATATTTTCACCATGTATTCAAGACAGCATGTAACTATATTGGCTGTTTTCATTGACACTTTCCTCTTCAACTGGTCCCCCCCTCCCCAACCCACCTGAATCTCATGTTTTACATCAGTCTCTTATGGGATTTACTGCCTCAGGGAAAATGTATGTTGTCATCAGTGAGTGGCAGACGTTTTCACACCAGTTGTTCATTTATTCATGAACTTAAATATCATAAATCCTGTTTCTTATAAGGCCCCTGTTAAAATGTCTTGGGGGCACAAAGATGCCCATTTATTTCCTGGCATTTTGCACTTTTCACTTTTTACTGTATTCTTTGTTATCATTCCTACACCAGTTCAATTTGCAGTTTTTTTTTGTCACTCATTGTGTGGGACTTTATGACTTGTTGCCTGATTCTTTGTCATGTTCTAGTATCACTCTACTTAGTATATTTACCCAAATGCAATATGACTCTAATCTAAGACAACCCCCCAAAAATAAAAGTGTGCTAAGAAAAAATATTTTACTATTAATATCATATGAGGTGGTATCCAAAATTTTCCGGACTGATGCTGTAAAAATTGTAAAACTCACCTTAAGGCCTATCGGCCGCTGTCACCCTCAAAGTAGTTCCCTCCTGCATGTAGACACTGGTCCCACATCTCCTCCATTTTTGGATTGCTTCCTGGAAGTCCTTTCCTATCAGAGTGTCGAGCACTCTCTGCAATTCGGCCTGTATCTCCTTAATGGTATCAAACCGGCATCCTTTCAGCTTAAATTTCATTTTTGGAAGTAGGAAGAAGTCACAGGGTGCCAAATCAGGGGAGTATGGTGGGTGGGGATGACAACCATTTTGTTTCTCACCAGAAACTGCTGGTTGAGGATGGAAGTGTGAGATGGGACGTTGTCATGGTGGAGCAGCCAGGTCTGTTCTCGCCAAAGTTTGTGGCAACGTCTTCGCACGTTTTCACGTGATCGCTGCAAAACATCGCAGTAGAACCCAGAATTCACAGTTCGGCCTGTTGGAACTAATTCTTTGTGCACAATCCCCTTGACATCAAAGAAGGTGATGACCATGTTCTTGACATTGCTTTTCACCTGTCTGGCCTTTTTGTCTTGGTGACGTGGGGCTTTTCCACTGGGAGGATTGTTGCTTTGTCTCAGGGTTGTAACCGTAAACCCAGCTCTCATCACCAGTGATGACCCTGGACAAGAAGGTTTCATCATCAGAGGTGAGCTGATGAAGTTCAGTGCAGATGATGCACTGCTGCTTCTGGTCAGCTGTCAGGATCCTGGGCAAAAATTTGTCTGTGACACATTGCATGCCCAATTCTTCCGTCAGAACACATTGGCATGTACTATAACCAGTTCCCACCTCAGCAATGTCGTGAATGGTCTGATGTCAATCCTGATGGACGAGCTGTTGAATTCATGCAACAGTTTGAGGAGTTGGGCAGCTTCTGGGTCTCCCTGTGTGTTCATCATCGTCAACTGATGTGCTACCAGTTTTGAACCGGGCATGCCATTGAAACAACTGCGCCCGACTCAAGCTTTGGTCCCCAAAGGCTTGTTGAATTATTGTGAGGGTTTCTGTAGCACTTTTCCCAAGATTGGCACAAAATTTTATGCACACTCGCGTTTCCTTTCTCTTATCCATCGCCACAGGTCACGTACACAACTCCAAACAAATGCGTGTGAAAACTGCCCATGTCCACCCAGCTACGTGCAACTTGCCACACTGACTCACTAGACATGGTAGTCCTACCATCTAACGGTGCTTTGCGCTACCACAACTGCTGTATAGATGGTGGCACCAGTCCGGAAAATTTTGGATACCACCTTGTGCACTTAGTGCACAAAGCATGTCAGATTCTGGAGTGTAGAATGTAATATGATGATCACAAGAAACCCACCTACTATGCCATACTGCAGTTATCATTAGGTAACACATTGTGATTATTGAACACACTGTGACCATCACACCAAATCTGACCCATGAATATTTTTGAACAGTATGCCATGTGATGTCCACTTGTTCTTGCAGCAGTGATAAGACTTCTTGCTTCTCAGCTTCACATGGGACAAAGTCCTGAACCATAGTACTGTTTTGAAGGTTTAGAATGCCATAATCAAGGTGAGTGTGTTTCGTTGTAGATTTGTTGTCTCTCCTGCCAGTGAAGTAAGTACTGGTGCTGGTGAAGAGGAGGCAAATCACAATCGAGCAAATAACATGCCCGTACTGGAGGAGAACCTTCCAACACCAGTAGCTGAGAATGCAGCATCCATGATGGAGGAGACTACTGCACCCACTGTATGCTCTACACCAGTGGACAGCAAGCAACTCTCCTCAGGCATAACAAAGAGTGTACCCAAGAAGTCCAGAGACTGGTTGGGGACTGAAGGAGAAACATTGGGCCACCACCTGACAATTGGGCCACATGGGGTGGATTGGGCACGGAAACTTGGGCTAGATCCTGCTCGTAAAGGGAGTGAGCCAGAGATGGGGAGTGCCTCTGGGGGAGATCTGCGGCGTAGCACTGACTGCATTGCTCACAAAGACCTTGCAGCATCCTCAGATTCAGATCTGTTACGCTCTGCACCACCCTGGGTTGCGGCTCACACTCGTTCTAAGTTTCGATTTTCCCCAGAGAAAGAGGCTTCATCTGATAGTAGCCGTACTGTATCAAGTCAGGAAGGTGATGATACCACTCACTCAACATTCCCTGGTGCAGCTGCAGCATCAGCTGCAACCACCCCAACATCAACTCCCAAAGCAGATGAACTTGCAGCTGCAGCAGCTGCTGCGAAGAAGACGAGGGTCAAACAGAGTTTGATGAAGCGAGCCCGCAGTGTGGCTATATTCTCACTAAAACTGAAGGAACGGAGAGCTCGAGAAGCTTCTGCAAAGGAGGCTGAGACCAAAGCTAAGGAGAAGTGGATGCCACCTGCAAATGTTGGGGGTGAGTTGTCATGCATTCCAATAGAAAAGCTCATATCTGTGGATGATGTAGCCATGGACCTGCAGCGTAGGATGAACCCTTCTGGCAACTTCTAGTCCAACTTCTGGCTAGCCCATAGAGCAGCCCTGCACAACATATGGCCTGCAGGCCACATGTGACCTACCAGGGCTCAATGTGTGGCTTGTAATGACTTTTGGAAATATTTATTTTTAAAAAGTTGTAATTGACAATTGAAGATTAAATGTTGCTGTTGATTGTGGATTTTTGAACAGTGATGAGTAATTAAAAAATACATGTATTTAATTACAAAATTATTAATAAAGTATCCCCCCACCAGAATCTACCCATGCGACCTGAAGCCGTTTTCTTTGGAGCAGTGTGGCCCTCGTTGCTTTCCAAGTTGTGCAGGCCTGCCATAGAGATCAGTATCACATACTAGCAATACCTTAATATCCTGTGTCATAGTATATGTATTAGATGTCAGTGTTTGTCCAAGTGTTGCTGTTACTTACCTTACATGTCTTAGGCTGTTATTTATTTCCCATCTCTGCCAGAAGTGGGAGTAGAGGATTCCAAGGCATTCCTATTCATTTTTCATGTGGAGACCACAGGTAAGAGTGCAGAATGGGCCATGTGGTAGAACATCAACCAAATTCTAAATGCATTTTTCAGCTAGTTTATTTTGGTAACATTGCCAGCACAGAGCATGCTGTTGTTATTGTTATATTTACTGCCATACAATAGACAGACTGAGGCCACACAGTTGTTACAATAGTAATTGTTTCCTGAGAATGTAGTGTCCCATGTACATTCCACATTCCATACAGCTGGTCCAATGCAGTATTTTTATGCTGATGTATTATAGCTGCCTAAAAGTTTGTAACAGGACAGTTTGTTTTTGTTCTCTGCAATGATGTTTTTTGTCAAGTGCCTACTGCAAATTAAAATTTAAGTTATGTTAAATAAAATGTAAATGTATTGTTATCATTACCAGTGTATTATTTTCAACAATGGTTCATAAAAGTCATGTTCAGACATAGCTTTCTTAACTTTTTACACCTCCTCCATATAAACCTTTCTGTATCGGACATCCTTTTCCAAGTTAGGTATAGGTTATGTTTGGTTAGGGGTGCACAAATCCCAGGTGCCAGGTTACCGTGGCGACTAGATTTTGTATGGTGGTACCTAATACATTATTTGTGGATCCTCAGTGTGGAACAGACTTCATGTTACCTGGGTAGAAATTTGAGGTGGCCCTTAGATTTTTGGAAAATTTGTGCACCCCTCTGTTAGATGAGAAATACATATGTGTACTTACACCTCATTATTCTAAATATGTAAAGAAATTCAGTATGGGAAGATTAATATGACGTGTGACAGTTTTATTTCGAGCACAATTTAGCCCCACTGCCGAGTCCAAAAGCTGACTGTAGTTTGTAGTGGCAAAACTGTAGTTTAGGAATAGAATATGGCTGCATTTTCAGTGTGTTTGTGCATACAAAAGCTTTATGCATTTCAGTCCTTAACAGTACATAAAAGGGTTGGGCAAACCATGAAATTAAAATAAAGGAGCATGGACAGCCTGCATTAAACCAGAAAGAAATGATGATCCCAAAACAGAACAGTGCAACAGGTTTAAACAATGGCAGTCCACCTGGTCTGTCCACCAATGACAGCTGCAATTCAGCACATTTCAGATGCCATGATCAGACCATTACATGAAACAAAAATGGGATATGTCTTACATTGTGCATTACATGATTCATTTTCACCATCAACCCACATTTTGAGTCTTACCTTCCCTAGTGATTTTGACACATTTGGAACACAAGACAAGATTTTATTCAACAAGTACAACTGGTGCATGAACAGCCTGTTCTTACTGGAATTATTCCCTACATGCCAATTCTACCATACTGTTTTACTGTCACCCTTTTTCCACTCAGCTGTTCATTTCCAGACTATGCCTTTTATTTTATGCTATACAAAAATTCAAAGTTCTTAAGTGATATTTTGAGGAAAAGTTTCAGTAGCATCCACTGTGTTTAAAATATCCAGCTTGAACTGAATTGAGGGTACCTTAAGCTTTTTGTCAGTTTCTAATGTAGTAGCCACACTGTTCATGTGTTCAATAATTAATGGCTCTGCACGATGAAAACTGTACACATATAAGCAGTCTGAAGTGAACACAGATTATATAAATTGAGCACACAGTATACTTCAAATCACTGAAACTGAGGTAGAGTAAAATGGTCAGTTACACCATGCTCCATCAACAATCCATGCTTATTCATGTAGGTTACACACACACACACATATATCACGGTATTGCACCACAATGTGTGAGATGCATAGCAGAGCAGTCAAAATGTGGTGCCACTGCCTGCCATACATACCCACAGGCTAACATGAAGTTGCTTATCTGTACTTCTTCGAAATAACTTCAGAAATTAATGCACACAAACTGAGAGTCTTACTTGGTCATTGTACATAGGGAACAAATTTTTAAGGTTTTGATGCACAAGCATGAAATGAGTTAAAAATTCATTGTGTCATTAAATGTTTATGCTTCTTAGGTGAGAAATCCTTTATTATTTTTTTTTTTTTGTTCACCAACTGATTTTTCCGCCCCCTCTCCAGATCTACACAGCTATTTTGAGGTCCAGCACTTGACACTGCCTCATCCTTAAAGCTTGGATGACATCAACTTAAGAAGCTTCATGGAAATAAATGATACACCGTCCTCAAGCCCAGAGAGGTTGTGCTCCATCATTTGTACCAAACAGGTGATTCTTACACACTCAAAAATCATACATTAGAAACTATACATGAAACATGCTGATGGTTGACATTACAGGTTACATATATTTAGATGCATCCTTTATAGACAAATCATCCTGGGAACCCTGAAATATCAAACAGTTATAATTAAAATAATCCAATTCCTTCTACAGTTATTGCACTTCTTGTTAAGGATGCAAAGAGCACTATACCATTGACATTTCTCCACTTTTCTCATTTAATGCAGGTTCAAATATCTTCACAGAATCCACCGCAGTTGGTTTAAAAAAGCTGGTTATCTCTTTCTGCCATGAAGGTGTCTCACGTGGGAAATATGGGTTCCCTCCTGTGCCTTGCTTCCCTGTCAACATGACAGGTGATGATCATAAATCCACAGACACAAATATGGACTACTACTCCCACTTATCTCCCTAGTAATATGAAGCTCTTACAATTGCAGCTGCACCAATACTGAAAAACACTTGTTTCCATAAAAGAAGCAACATGTATGATCATACATTTGAATATAGTAACAATGTATATCTGCCTTAATTTGTGGCTTGGAATTGACATTAGCCATAATGAAAGCTACACTGAATGAGAGTTGCCAACATTGACAGTGACCTTAACATGAGCATTGTGAAGGGAAGGTATATTCAGGTATCTTTAGCATCGTAAACACATTTCCTGTAATGTGCCTAACCATACCCTGCAAGATTGCAGAGTGTTGACTGAGCTTCTGACAATAAAATGAAATACAGTAGCCTACCTTATTTAGCAACATGAAGGGTTGGCCATGCTGGAACACTATTTGAAACATAAGCTGCAAACTAAATTTTGTTTCTGTCATTTAAGATAAAAGCTCAGGTTCTACTGTTGGTGAAACATACATTTTACTCCAGATTGTTGCTAAAATGAAACCCCAAAGCTTAATGTTTGAAACCTCAAAAGTGAAACATTAAGTGTAACATTATGGTATGAAATTGTTTCGGTTTTTACATGTGTCTTGGATATCGTGACATTTTTGTATTGACACCCGACCTAATATGGTCTCACATGTATGACATAGGAAGTAATGACAGAAGTTATCCAAGTATGCATTGTATTTATATTACCGGTTCCATTAAAATATGTTGCTCTGAGTAAAATAGTAATAGTACTTCGAGGTGATAAAGCTTCGTATGAAGTTACAGGTCTCACAAGATTAAGTTGTTCTCCTGTGCTGTATGAGTGCAAAACTGGTATCCCTGTTTAACTTTTAGGGTCACAACATACATTCTTACCTTTGTTGCTGTTAGAAGCAACGGCAGAACTGCTTGTCATCTTCCGTATTGCTTTGGCACCAACAGCTGCAAAGAAAAACATTCCGCAGTTCATGCTGAGGTTTGCGATCACCCATGTGGATAATATTCAGAGAAAATATAACACATCAGAATTCACTCACATTCTATAGGTCCTTCACATAACTAGGCCAAAGATACAGCACACGCTATAGTCTAATTTGTTTCAAATAAAAATACGCCTATCACCACGGAAAAGGTTGTAATAGGGTTTGAGTCAACAAGGTGACATAACCGTTGAAGCCACCATTGCAAACGAACACCTACTATCGGCCAAATGGAACGTGAAAACCCATCGTAGTATATTTACCTTTAACACAACTCGAATCAGCTTTTGTTCTGACCATTGTATTCCAACAGGTTACCTGAAGCTTATATTAACCCGCTTCCTTTAAATCTGATTGCAGATACTGATCGACCAATCCTACGACGCGCCAAAAAACTACTCACAATGCGGTGACCACAGATCATACGCGGTGGCGGAGGGCACTTGGTGATATAAGAATCAGCTCAAAACGAAGTAATTAGGTATACGCTACATTCTATAACATTAGGCACAAACTAAAATTTTCTGTAATCATATAATCTTAAGTGGGCATTACAACACAAAATATATGACTTTTAACCATTAGTTTTTGAGTTACATAATCTACCGAAAGAAGGAATCGAGTATTCATTACACGAAACCAAACAGGCGGTCATCCGTGCTATTGAGGGTTAAAAACCACGATTGAAAAACAAGTAACATTAGCCCTGCACTTGCTACCGTAAAATAACGATAAAAACACGTCAAACTACTTTATTTAATAAAGTGCCATACATTGCTACATGTTTCGTTTCCTAAGTAATAATTATCAGAAAATTCATACAAAACATTTAAAACACATCACTTCTTCATTTTTTAAATACACTTAAGTGGCATCACACTCATTACTTTTGAAACATTGTAAACCTTAAGATATTCTGTAGCACGTGTAATATATTATTTCTCGTTCTAGGTTTACTTTCTATTGCTATGCTTGGAAAATGATGATTTATAATTAAAACTAAGATAATTTATTTTTGTTAGTAATCCATTTTCTGTACCTCAATGCGCCAATACGAACATTAAACGGATGTGAGTTTCGAAAGTCAATTTTGTGTCATATTGGTATATTTTGCAAGCTATCATTTGCATTAAAATGTGTACATATTATTTGTTCCTATACTATTGTATGCCTAATAGTGGACATAAGTGTTTGTTCGTTGCTTATTCGAGCAATGTTATGGGCATGTCAGGTAACTGAATATTAAGCATTTAAATGTGTGTAGAAGCGTTCAAAATGTACCAATACGACACGAAATTGACTTTCAAAAACTAAAGCCAATTTAACGTTTCGTATTGTGGCATTCACATACAGAAACTAGTTTTACTGGTAACAATGAATGATCTCGTATTGTTAGTTATACAGCAACACTATTCAAGCACAACAATAGGAATGAAACCTTAAACGATAAATTATATTTTACACGTACAGCAGAATACAAAAAGGTTTATAATGTTTGAAAGGAAATGAGTGAGATGTCACTAATGTAGTTTGAAAAAACATAAGGACTTTTTCTACAGCCTACAATCTTTATGACACACTAATGGAGCCGCGGTATGTATGTATGTGTGTATTTATGTATGTATGTATGTACGTACGTATTCATGAAGAACTGTTGTTTTAAATATTTTGTATGAATTGTCTGAAGATGATTTATTAGAAATCGAATCGTGTAGCAATATAGAGTGCCACTGAGTTGTGTTTGACATATTTTTATTGTTATTTTACGTGAACGTTGTAACACAACGGGATGACTCAGAATAAGTTTACTGCACGGAACTACTATCAAATTGAGTGCAAATATGACAGCCGACGCAGCAAGTTATTCGCGCTGAAGGTACATCCATGGTGAAGTAAAAGGCAAAGTAAGTCAAAACACAAATAGTTTTATTGCTATTAATGAAACGACATGTTTCGGCGTACTCGGACGCCATCATCAGGTTTGCAAAGTTCTAAGAGACTAAGTATTGTTTGTGTGTGGCGGATGTTGCAGACATAAGTAGTAATCTGTAGTAGACTAGATGATCTGTGTGGCAGATGAACTTCATGTCACGTGGCGCACGATCTGAAGGGGTTGAATATTCGCTATAGTCGATTGCGGCGACGAGGTGAAGAAACTTTGTGAAATGGTTCACTCTCTCTTCCCTGCACCTCACCGCAAACATGTAATGAGCTAGGTGATGAATGTAGTCCCTCTTCCTGTTGTAAGGGCTCAGACAAGCCTTCACATGCCACCACGTGCTGTATATGGTATTTATGTGGGCGCCTGTACGCTCGTCATCGAAGCCAGTGGTGTGGTTAACGGTGCGGTGCGTGTAACCTTCCGCGTTGAGATACCGGTACGCTCCTCAGCATTCACTGATGACCGTAGTGACGGGTTCGATCCATGCACCTATAACGGCCTTAAAAGTGTCAGCGGTCCTGTCCGGAACGAAAACGTTTTACCGGACTCGCTCTCAACACCGCCAAACACCCACTGCCCCTTAACAGGGTGGCCTCTATGATATTTGCGCCGACCGAACTTGCTTTCGTCGATCTCGACGGTCTTGTTAGGACCGCCGATCTTCTCAGAGCAGCCCCCCATGTACACCAGCATCGTCTGTCTGCAGTACAGGCCCATTCCGCGATTGTATTGGGAGAGAAGCGATGCTCTTTGTGTATAATATGGGCAAGTACGCGGCGCAAGATGTCGTATGTAAGGTACATAACCTCGTGCAAAGTGAGTTTACTCTGATGGAACCATGAACGATGCCTGATAGACTTCGTCTCAGAGCATACGACAGCAGCTCTTCGTCGACATGGTCATCTGAAAACTTCCTTCGGTTTAGTTTCAGCACACCAGGTTATATCGCGACGACTAGTGTTACACGTCACCTTGGTGCGAAGCAATCCCACGTCCTTCATAAACTGGATGCCAAGATCCGTGTCGCTGAAGAGAAACGTGAGAAACAGCTTGTTCGCCTCACCGTCATCTCCAAGAGAGGCACGCCCTTAAGATGTTTTGGGCACTAATGGCATCTCCATTAGGCGCCGCTGGTAGGTTGAGATGACCGAGTTAATTTCGTCAACCATTTAGAAAACAAATTTCCACAGAGTCCAGCACAACACAATGAACACAGCCCAACACTACCATTGAAGATGACCACACTGACCATTGAACACGGGTCATCTAGTTTACGCCTGCGGCGGAGAAGTGGGAGGGAAGCGGGAAAACATTGGGCCTGAATTACGCGATCAAAGACCTTTTACAAAGAAGTGGTCAAAGAAGCTTTATAAAATATTGTACAGCATAATAGGGTACTTCTATGAAAACTTTGTCTCATTTTTTTTCTCGACGAAATGAAAATTAATTTTTATACAATTGATAAAATGTATGCCTTCTAGGGAATTAAGTAGCGGAAAGTGTTTACGTGGACGATAGTAAGAACGAAATTATTAATTGAGTAATATTAATTGCTTGACACATTGCATAATACAAAACACAATTATTACAAAAATAGAAAGAAAAAATAATAAGTCTAAAATACAGCAAAGCTGTTTGTATAATTCAAAAGGGTTGTACTGCAATTGGTATATAAAAGAAATCGTATGAGATAAAAAAAACAACAAATATTTATCTAAAAATGTAAGATTAGTGATTGTAATCTTCATTACATTTTACTATTTGTTTATTAAATGAATTGACATTTAATGACAAATGCTTGGTAGGTATGGTTACATTTAGAAACATAGAATAATTAAAAATTCTCAAGGAAAATATTTAAAGCAAACAATTCCTTCGATATTTCTTTTATAGATTCTTAAAAACGAAATAAAAGATGGAAATTTTGTTACTTACCAACATTATAGTGTACCCATTATTATTATTCAATAAATGTTGATAAACCTTTGTTTTGTAATAAAGCGTGACACTTTTGGCACAATAAACTGAACGGTATCGTCATACATTCTTAACTACTAGATGCTGCACTTCATATTTCTACATTGTAATTCTTTCGATAAGGGTTAATGGGTCACTTTCATTTCACGTGTGCCTATGTAATTATTAAATAAAATATTTTTTTGTATTCTTTAATATTAAAGCAGTCGTCATGATTACGCTTATACTGCAGCACAGGTATAGAGCAAATATTGGTCAATCACCTTAGAAATTTGATTAAACTTTGACGTAATGTACCATACATAGAACCAGTTCCTTAATTATACATGTTTCACTTTAATATTCCATAATCCTTGTTACAGATCTTGGATAGGGTAATAAAGACCTGAACCCCCTACGGCCTTTGTGCCTGTTGAAGAATGATTGGCTGACAGGAGTCCGGGAACGTGAACCGTTTCCCTTGAGGTTGCAGGAGGGAAGGTTGTGCCGAAAAGGTTTGACTTTATATGCAAGGTGCAAACAGCCAGCCTAGGTACCCTCATTATCGAGGTTTCACGATCACACTCAGTCACACCACAATCGGTATTACTCCTCTGGACGATTGATAATCCCAGCGCTGAGACCTTTACCTGATAAGACACAACACTCACAAGCGACAGGCATCCATGCCTCTGAAGAGTTTCGAACCCACATTTCCACCAAGCGAGCGGCCGCACGCCCTCGCCTTAAACCGCGCGGCCAGTAAGGGTCGACTGGCTTTGAACTATTTATTTAAGGATTCAAATACTGTTTATATAACATTTTAAAATCTTTGAGATTATAATTGGTAAATATTAATCAGTATAATTTACAAGTGACATTCGTTTATATTTTCTATTAATAGTTTTTGAGCTATCACTTATATGGGTAAAAAACATAAGACACTTAAAATTGATTCTTGTGGAACACCGTGCCAGCATGGAACTAAAATATGGGGGGAGTCTAGTTAAAGAAATCCCATAACCAACTGCATTTTTCTGCTTCTTTTGAAATATAAGTTGTAAATATTCTTCATGAAACCATTGTTTAGGTGTGACTTTGATTTTCTCGGGAGACTTGCTTAGCATTGAGGCACGACGGTAGTGCCACACTCGGCAGACTGCGACATCGTTGCACTCTTTTTGATAGTAGATCGAAATGCACTTGCTCATTCGTTGTACAGGTGACTGGTACAAAGAACACTGTGGTTATACCCGTAATCCGTGGGTTACAGTCACAAACCGGCAAAGGCACACACATATGTGATGTGAAGGAACCGGACTTCAACATCGGTGGCAGTTATCTGTGGGCAAGGTATTCTAGATACACAGTTTGTTGTGTTTGTTCGGTGTTGGTGCAGAACAATTTTCGTTTTTGTCCCGGTGAATGTATTCGAAAGATAACGGTGACTTGTAGAAGAAATCTAAATTATGGCTGCTTTCGGTACTAAAGAAGTGCTGTTTAATTGGGTTAACACCAAACTTTCAGCAATACTAGACTTCCCAGTACCTGAAGATTTGACAGAGTAAGTAAATTCTGCGAACTGTTGTTTTCCATGGAGATGCAATTTTGCTGGGATGTGACTCTGTCGTCGGATGAGTAATTCTAGACGTCCAGTACGATGGTAATGTCTTCGGTTCTGCTCCACATTAGCCCGACCAGAGCGGGAAAATTTTCTGTGGAGACGAAACGGCTGTGGAATTCTGTAAACCGTGCTTGGCGGAGGTGAGAGCCGTAGGCGAGATTTTCAACTTGCGCGACGGGTGGTGGAGCGTTGACTTACATTACGGCAGTGTACACGTTTTACAGAAGGTGTGTTGAATAGACCATACCTCATAACAGTAGCGCGCCCTATAATAGGGAGATAGCCAAAATCCTAACCTAAGTCATTCACGATAGGCAACATGAAACATGTGAGGAGGGGTAGGATGACAGGCACTCCGCCAATAATAGAGAGATAGCCAAAACACTAACCTAAGTGACTTCAACAGACAGGGCAAGACATTGGGGGGTGGAGACCATGACGGGGCTGAAGGGGGGCGCGGCCACAACCGTCCACGTCTCACCGTATTTTGGTTACACTGTTCGGGCTAAACTGGAGCAGACCCAGTGGCTTTCTCTTAAGGATTAGGCAGTACATGGAGGCCGATGGAGAAGTGTCTGTCCCAGAAGACTTGCGTCTTCGGCGGCACCAATGGGAGAAACTCGGATCTTGCAGCTGTTTTACATTTTCATTTTATAAGAAGGTAGTTTTGCTGTCATATGGATTACACAGAAAGTGATCAATAAAATGAGTGAACAAAGGAAGCAGTAGACTGAAAACAATGAAGGAAGGAAGAATTACAGAAGCGTGAGGAACAATAATACAAAGCTGTAGTGTGTATATATCTATATATACATACAGTCATGAACAGAACAATATAACAGTTAGTAGCAATAACCAAGCCAACAGCTTCGCGAAACACCTTAATGAAGAAAGCCATTCCTTCGGCTCTGTGAACGAAATTATGCAAGTACTACACTGCCACAAAAAAGGACCCTACCTTAACACTATTGAAAGTTCCTCATCCACGCAGAATCCATAACCAACAACCATTTGAATGATGACCGCACTATCTTTCCAAATGCTATCTTTGACGTCCTCCTTAAGACCCACTCTCCATAAAACCATCCCACCATGACAACAGATAGACCTGAACACTGACCGCCTCCACATTAGAACATACCAAGCTTGGTGCCACACATGCCTGCGTGGCCTTCCTCACACATATGAACTACAGAAGCTACTACGTAGTTCTACATAACTCCCTATGATACTAGAAACCACACCTCTGTCAGCATCACTTACCATACATATTCACAGGTAGCTGACCCTCAATACTGAAGACTCCTAAGATAAGGAGACAACAATAGATCTTAAGCCATACCTACCCACCTGAGGGATCCCGGCCATACCGCACGACCACAAAGATCAGAATACAGGAAACAATAGCCTGCCTAGACAAGGAACTATTCAAGAACTAAAATTATTATTACAATGCTACTATACTATGCACTTATAACATATGTAATTTATTGTATGTTTTTTACAAACCATGAAGTTTGCAATTGATGTAACATCTTAGTACAATGTTTTACTACCTAATTTGCATGTTAGAATTATAAGATGTTCACAATTGATGTTACTCCTTAACATATTTATTTAATCGCATGATAGGATCATAAGGTGAATACCTATGCATTCACATGAAGTACGCATCAATATAAATGTTGGCAACTTTTACTAATCCCATGATTTATGATGTAAACAAGATCTCGTCCCCCTTCCAAAATTACCACACATACTGTGTAGTCACTTAATTTCTTTGGACAACCTGATGATGGCCTACATACAGGGCCAAAACATGTAGTTGTATATTATATATTGATACTAACTGTAATATTGTTGTGTTCAAGACTGTATGTATATATAGATATACACACACTACAGCTTTGTATTAGTGACCTAACACAACAGGGGTGACACACCTTAAGACTGAGGAACAAATTGAAAAGAGCCACAGACAAGGCCAAGAAGGTATATCTTGAGAACATATGCGAAGAGATCGTGGAATTCCATGAGGAAGGTAGGTTGAAGAGGAAAGCATGAGATTTGAAGCATTGGCATTGCAAATTTTACAGAATCTTCAGTATCAATGTTTTGAATGATGAGGGATAGAAAGGCAACAGGAGATGATGATGTCCCTTGAGATGTACTCAGACTTTTGGGAGAGATGATCTGATATTAAGGACACAAGTGATCAGAAATAATATGAAACTGGAGAGTGGCCCAAGGATTGGATTGAAATTACGTTTGCTGTAAAGAATTAGCCAAAAGCTACAAAATGCAGTGACAGTCACACATACATCAAAACATCAAAGATAGCAGCGACGATACTTAGAAGAATGATTGAAAGAAAAATTGAGGATGTACTTGGATAAGATCAGTTTGGATTTAGAAGAGGAAAAGAGAGTATGGATGCATTTGTAATGCTGAGAATAATATAAGAACGAATTTTGGACATAGACTGGGAATTGCCTCATAGAGTGGGAGAAGGCATTTTACCTTGTAAACTGGACCAAATTAATGCAGAATCTAAAGGGAAGTGGTATTGAGGGCACAAAAGAAGATTGTTTAGCAGTTTGTGTGTGGGTCAGAGTGTTAAGAGTATGCTGAACCCAGGGGAGACAAAAGAAGTGTGAAAGTGGGAGAGGAGTTGGAGAATGTCATTGAAGGAAAGACAGAGATTGGAAGAGGCTATGGACAGGCTACAGGAGGAATGAATGTATTTAGAGCTTGAAAGTTTAACAAGTCACAAAAGTAAGAAGGTTTAGGGAATGGCATAGGAATAATTAGTGATGAGACTGGGCTCTATTGAAATTTATAGCAGTAGGTTTGTAATATGTGTTTTATTCAGTGACATGCTTGTCTTCTTTCATTAAATAAACCGAATTGTTTCTTGAAACCGTATACTTTTAGGGTGTAGTTGTTATTTTTAAATGGTTCTTTCAAGTGTATAGTAACATTTCTTTTGTAGATACATTTTGTCAATTGAAAATGTCAGGGACCTCGAAGACTATCTGAAAACGCTTCTCAACTTTAGTGACACTCGTCATAGGCAGTTTTATGAGGAACTGCTACAGAAACGCCAAGAAGGTAAGTGGTTGCTTGAAGTAACATTTACACTTCTGCAGAGTTATATGCCCATTTGCAGTTGCTCTGTACATGACAATTTACAAAACTTTGCAGTTACTAGCACTGCTTTTAGTAGTGCTGTTTGTCCCCAGCAACATGTTTTGAAGACAGTGGTGTTTAATGTGTAATACAATTCTGCCTGTAAAGGAACAGCAAGGGTCTGGATTATTTTTCAGTTTTGGGCAGGTTCCATTTTATGCAGGTACTTAAAGTTAAATTATGGACTTTTTACAGCTGTGTATCCTGTATATTTCTTCACCTTGCATAAAAGGCTGACATTAACTGCATCACATTACATATATTGTTATTCTGAGTAGTGCAGTAAAGTTTGCTGCATATAAGTTGTTGACCAAGAACCTTGATTTTCAATAAACATTCATGCTGTGCAAATTTTATCAGACAGTTCAGAAGATATGACTACATTTTTTACCTTAACGCTCATCTGCAGGCCATCAAAATATTACAGAAGTGTAAAAGAGTATAGTCACACTGGTTTGTGTCATATGATAGAGATCTCAATTACATGTGTCAATTATTTAAACTTAAAATAAAATAAGAATATTAAAATATTTTCTACAATTAGTTAAGATATGTAATTCCTGCCGATTTATTCACTTCAGATTGTTTATTTGAAGAAGTGCATCAATTACCATTGTCAATAAAATTAAAGTAAAGTAAACTAAACTAAAATTCACCTAACAACAAGCCATTAAGGTCCAGAGGAAGAGTAGTACTCTTTTTTACCTGGACGCTAAATGGGGTTGGGTGGTCAACTCCATGCCCCAGCTGCTGTACTCCTGGGAAAGAAACCCAGTACACACTGTGCAGGCTGGCCTAGTTGGCCCCAAGGCTGGTCTGGTTGGGTGTGGAATATCTTGCCGCCACTGGAATTGGATGTCTGGACCATTCAGCCAGTAGCGAGTTGCTGTACTGACTAAAGTTACCCTGGCCCTCTCAAGGACTGTTCTTGTAGGAAAAACCATATAGAGGCAGACCCCCATATCTGTGGGAAATACGTTCCAAGACCTACCATGGTGACGTGAGACCGTGGATAATACTGAATGCTATATATAACATGATATAACGTGATATTCGTGTAACATACATAAATACGGTAAAATTTATTTAATAAATTACGCACAATCAGACATTACCATCATTAAATAATGTAATAATAAAGTGTACTGTACACTACATTGTACATTTACATTGTACTTTCTCTCTCTGTCGTACGTATGAAAGTAAGGGATTCTGACGTTTTAGCCTAATACTCAAGAGACGATAGAGCATTGAAAAAAATACAGTACCTGTATTGTACAGTATCATGCACAGTTTCAGAGGGTGACTAAACAATAAAAATCATGCTTTTCCATCAAAGCGCTGCATAAGCAATAAATATAATGTTTTTCCAACCACAAATTTAAGGCTTTTTCCACCTTCCTTAACACTTTATCACACACTATAGCAGTAACTTTTGCAGTTTGCAGTGCAACAGGAAAAACGAGCACAAATTTTATTTTGTTTGTCATCACTTCACAAATGGAAGATTTGCTCTTGCCATACAACCTGGCAATCTCCAAATATTATTTTTTTTTGGTATTTCAATCATATCCAGAATTTTCACTTTCTCACTAATGGAAAGGGCATCACAGCTTCTCTTTGACTTAGAAGCACTACCGGCATCTCTACTCTTATGCTTTGCAGCCATTATTAGAGTAAATAAGGGCTTTCTGAACACAAACACTGCGATAATGTGGCATCTGATTCGAAAAGCGAGAACGCTAGAAGCAGAATGGTGGCAAGTTTGCGGGGAATCGTGGGTACAGGGACAAAGCCAAGTACTGGGTGCGTTTGGGCTCCTGGATATCACCATGTTACGGCCCTTTCTTGCTTGGCGCGCGTTTTGAAACTTATGAACCATTTATTTCTTTAATTTTCCAAATTTTTGGGGGGCTGCGGTAAAACTGAGGTCCTCATCATTGTCATTCTCATTGAAAGCTACAGAGTCACAGTTGGAGTCAGATGGTTTACCGGAATGAAGAAATCATTCCAGTAAACTGACCAGCCAGAGCCTGCCACCACTGTACACAACTGCACTGTTAAACAAAGGACATTCTTTGCGCCGACTCTCGGAATTGGTGTCGGAACCTGAATCTGCCTGCACTATACGCACCACGCAGACCGCTGTTCTTGTGATGTCACTCCACAAGTGAAGCCATCCTTTCCATTCGGCCAGTCTAAGAGGTTCAATACATTGCTACACCAGCAACATCTGAACAAGTCAGATACAAGTACAGAACCAAAATGAATGCCTCCAGGCGCAGTCAGCTGAACAGACAATGTGGGGTCACAAGGAACATGCGTACGCGTTTGCAAACCTTCACTGAAGCGGAAATGGGAGCTACACATGGCGCACCAAGACATTCCACTAACTACAGAATTCATCACTTTTCTGGAAACAAGATGCAAGGCATTGGAGCTACTGCAGAACGCACAGGTACCAACGAATCCACACAATCAGCTGGAGCCAAGGCCAGTCAATCTTCACATTGTAACTTAGCAACACAGAGCAGTGTTCTTTATGCAAGGCGTCACATAGACTTTTTAAATGTGACATATTTATCAAGTTGCAACCCAAGCAACGTTTCAATTGTGCCAAAATACTAGGAGTTTGCTTCAATTGTTGGAAACCATTTACTAAGTTTCACACATGTTCAAAACAAGTGTGTCGCAAATGCAACAAACATATTTTTTCCATATGGATAGACAGAATCAAGCAACAAATGACAAAGGGTCTAAAAATTGCAATAACCTTCCTGCAAATATACGAGTTTCATCAACTGCAGAAGTTAATACATACTGTTCTTTAACGGGCAAGCCAAAAAATCATATTTTCCTTGCAATAGCAATTGTTGAAGTCAAGAATAAATTTGGTCAGTATGTACCACGCAGAGCATTGTTGGACAGTGCTTCTCAGTCACACTTCATAAGTGAGATGTGCACATTGTTCGAGGTTACCAAGGATCCAAACACATGCATCCTCACAGGGCATCAGCAATGTAAACACTACAGCTCTTCATGGTGTTTCAATTCATTTAAGGTCCAGACATTCAGACTGGCACACAACTCTTGACTAGGTTGTTTTGCCTAACATTAAGGGTACAACACCATTCACCAAGCTGGATAGATGTAGGTGGAAAATTCCAGACAAAAAGTTAGCAGATGAGCAATTTGACCAACCAGGTAGCATTGATCTCTTATTTGGTGGTGATTTATTTTATGAAATTCTTCGACCAGGCAAGCGAACATGCCCTGGCAACTTTCCAATGTTGCAAGAAACATTTCTGGGCTGGACACTCTCTGGTCAAACCCCAGCTGTCACCGCTCCAACTGACACTCAACGTATATTTCTGCTGCAAGAAGACAGTAATCTCAAGCATGATTTAAACTGCTTCTGGGAAGTGGAGCCCATGGTGCAATCCACCATGACAACAGAACAGACATGTGGAGAGCATTTTCTCAACACAACACAACAGCCAGATGGAAGATTTGTTGTTAGACTTTCAGTAAAGATGGAACCCAATCAGTTTGGGACTTCCCACCTCACTGCAGAGCGAAGACTTCATACAATTGAAAGCAGGTTGGAAAGAGATCCAGACCTCAAGGTTAAATATCACAAATTCATGAAGGAATATGAAGAATTTGGGCACATGGAACCAGTGAATTTCCAAAGGGGGAAGAAGAGATGTTACTTTCTACCACGTCTTCCAGTTTTTAAGGAGAGAAGCTCCACAACAAAAACCCAGATTGTATTTGATAGTGGTGCCTAGTCTTCCAGTGGCCCTCAAAAACACGACTTATATGAGTCATACCCATGGAAAGACTCGTCCATTGTACTGACATGGACACAGGGTTCATAAAAAATGTGGAAGAAATTTGTGGGCAACAGAGTTGCTTTCAACCGAGAAGAAACCACCTTCTGCAACCTGGAGACATGTTCCATCTCAATCAAATCCTGCTGCTTTAATGTAAAAAGGAACTGAACCTACAACACATCTTCAGAATGTTCAAGTTCAGAAGAATGGGATTTAATTTTTTCATGCGTATTCTTAAAAAAAGACCTATCTCTTAGTTATCTCAAATTTAACAAAATCAGTTCTAGCAGTCTGTTTACAAATTAATTAACCAGTAACCATACAATGCCAAGCATTTTGCTTCATGATGTAAATGTTGAGTTCAGCTGAAATGTGAAGGGGAAAACTGGCGAGTGGAGTGCGTAGCCAGTACTCTTCACACTATCTCGGAACATGGTGTATCGAGCATTACTACTGCTGATGCGCACACATCAGCTGCCAGTAGTTGACTGAACTGACGCCCCCACTGATTTAAATGGACTCGTCCATTTTGCCAAAGACAAAATCTGATTTCTATGCATGTGCCATCACATTTCAAATGCAGTCTACATGCCAATGAATGGGCCCTGTTCATACTCTATATGTTCACTCATTTTTATTCGATGCTACAGCCTTACAAAAAAAAATGGTACTGACACAATACCTGGTTTAGCTTATGGATGGATCATTATTACAATTCCCTAGCTTGGGCAAAAATTCTGGCCATGTAACTATGTCAGTGAGGAATTACAAGTAGAGGAACATAACAGCAAGTTCACACAGGTCCACATTGGTCTGTCTGCACCGAGTGGAATGGCAAAATGAAATTACAACTCAGGCTACCATTCTACTCCATCCAGACTGTAATATAGAGGGGAAACAGAGAAGCCTGCCCACAGGACATTGGCAGTGTTGATAAAGAATGATCAGCTGTGCTAGATGTACAAAGGGGAGAGAAAAAATGAATTAGTGTTATACTGCAGTCTTCACAAGGCTGCTTGCTGCCATTGTTCTCATTTACCTGATAAAATATGGGAGAAATATAGAATGGACAGGTGAACATCTAAAATTCAGGGTTTGAAAATTGGAGGGTCTTTGCGACTTGAAAACTGGAGCCCCTTATGCATGTAAAACTGATGACTATTTTCAATACCAAAATATACATCCTAAAAATACACATAAAATGCAATGTCAAAGCCTAATGTTTGTACTATAAAAAATTTGGAAGTAATTTGTCACTAAAAAGAAATTCAAACCAGGATGCCTGTAAAATGCAACCCCAAACACTAACAATACCTCTGTGCCTGTCAATAAAATTCAGTCTCAAACCATCTCCTCCCTTCTGGCTATGTGTCACTAAAATTCAACCTCAAACCCTACCCCTCATAGTAAAAATACTTTTGTTGCAAGTCAGTTTCTCTCCATGCAATGAAAACCAAAGAGCACAAACTTTTGTCATTAAAACACCAAAATCCAGCATCTGTCACAAAAGAAAGTCTTTGCTTAACCTTGGTTCAGTATATGTTTGCAGTTTAGTCACATTTGTGATACTGTAACTTGACTTAGTGATACAGCCACACTGGTAACAGTGGTGTGTGTGAAGGAACATGACAGGAAACAACTATGACATATGACCTAAAAGAGATACTGAAATGTCTTAAACAGAGCACTTCGACAGTCCACAGAATGTGGCATAAGAACCGTTACAAAAACACCTTTAATGTGCAAATATAAGAGGGTCTGGACAGTTGGGCAGTTGAAAAAGTCAGTAGATGGAACTGTATATATTGTGTTAAATTTTATGCTAGGCATCCCATTGTGATTACCTTACAATACAAAAGCCATTACTTTCCATCTTCACAACTGCAAGGACATTTAAAAGTTAGAGTTATCACATTATACATGGTTACATGTTTTGAGCTTAGTGATCAACCTTAAGCCATCAGAATGTTTTAATTATTTACAAATTAAAATAAAATAATATTAAAATATTTTATACAATTAGTTAGGACAGTTCATTTCTACAGATTTCATCTTGTTGGTGGGTGGTATGTTATGATTATTTTAACAGTCACAGTTCACTTTTCAGATCATTTTAGTTTAAGAGGTTGATCAGTAACACTGTACAACAAATTTTGATTTATTTCTTGCTTTGGAGATGAAATGTTTCCCTTTATAAATTTTGGGATGCTGAACATGGCATGAAAAGGTTTGACTGGCTACAGTTCCCAAGAAAAATTAACAACCTTAAGTTATATTTGCCTTATACACTATATCTGTGGCACAGTGTGTAGTGACTGGTTTGCCTTGATTGCACTGCCTCTTCTCCTGCCATCCGTACACAAGTCCAGGAAAATTTCCTGTTACTCTTTAACAACAGTCTGCCAACAATGATATAGACAAAATTATTAATTGCAGATGTAATATAATTATTTGTATCTCAACAGTAGTTAAAAACACATACATACTACACCATTCCATTGGAAGAAAACAGCAATTTAATATACTCCATCTCATAACAAAAGTATTATGTGGATATGACTAACACAAGCAGTCCATGAGTAACATCACAATTCATCCCTGCAAACATGTACGAAAGTCAAAATGTAAGTAAGTCAAGCGACGGACTTAAAAGTTGTAAAAGGTGTTCACTTCCCATTGGTTAAAAAATACATAAATATTCCTATTTATAAGCAACAAACAAGACAGTTACGTGGTGTGGCCATAAAATAACTGGACTGGTTCTAGAACATTTTTTATTAAAAAAATTACACAATAGAAATGTTGCACCCTCAATGCACTCCACTCCCCAATCCCTACACTGCTCCATGCGAATCGTCCACTGTTGGAAGCAATGCTGCAGTTGTCTTCTGATAGCTTATTCATGAGCTCTGTCACTTTTGTCTTCGCTGCATCTACAGACTCGAACCTTGTTCCTTTTAATGCAGACTTGATCTTTGGAAATAGAAAAAGTCACATGGGGCTAGATCAGGTAAGTACAGTGGATATTCCAACTCGGTGATATTGTGCTTCGTCAAAAACGTCTGGACAGACGGTATTGTGTGCCGGCGCATTGTCTTGGTGAAAAACCCATGAGCTGTTCTTCTTCTTCTTCTCACCCATTCACAAAGTTTTGTCAGAACCTCCCTGTAGTAGACCAGGTTACCGGTCTGATCTTCGGGCACCCAATCTGCGTGAACAATCCCACAGATGTCAAAAAAAATTATCATCATTGCTTTAAATTTGGATTTGCTCTGACGTGCTTTCTTTTGACTTGGTGAACTGGGGCTCTTTCAGTGCATGGATTGGCATTTACTTTCTGGGTCGTATAGAAAAAACCGTGATTCATCACAAGTTATTATGTTCTCTAAAAAGTTTGGGTCATTTTGAATGTTTGAAGAATTTCAGCACAAATGTTCATTCGAATTTCCTTTTGTTCAGGAGTGAGGAGTCTCAGCACCATCTTCGAACACACTTTTTTCATGTTGAAATTGTTACATAAAATCTGTTGAACAGTTTCCTTTTCAGTGTTAAGTAACTCAGCAACTGCTCGAATGCTCAGGCAGTGATTCTGTCAAACAATTTCACTGACTTTTTCAATGTTAGCGTCTGTTTTTGATGTGCTGCAACAGCCAGGGCACTGATCTTCTCTTATCTCTTCCCTTCTCTCTTTAAACCTTTTAAACCACTCGAAAACTTGAGTACAAGATAGACGCTTACCACCATAAACTTTCTTCAACAAATTTTACGTTTCTGTATCGGATTTTCCAAGTTTCACACAGAATTTCACATTGACGCATTGCTCCTCGTTAACACTTAACATGATTCCGAAGGAGAACAAGAACATGATCCACTTCAAGGAAAGGTTACTGCCAAACTGTTTGCCGCACAACCTTGAAATTGTAATCGTGAATGGAGGGGAGAACACAAGCCTATACCACTCACCACTCACTGTTGCCAAGTTTACAGGGAAGCTGAATAAAATTAAGTCCGGTTATTTTATAGCCACACCACGTGTAGCAACAATTATGATACTTCATGCATTGATTCAGCCAAGGGTAACTGTTAACATTCCCACCATCACACAGGCCCATATCCTCCATAAGTCAAATGGCTATGTAAGGGACAGTCAAAAAAACTCATAAGCCATTTAGTAAACTTAACAACATTGTTTCAAACATTATCATACACCTGTTTTACATTGCAGTGTCCATATTCAGTAAACAAAGTGCATATTGCTACCATCATGACAGACATCAGCTTGCACCCCCAGATTGTGTTACAATAGTAAGTGCCCAGAATAGCCAGCAAAAAAGAACACGAGCCTTCACCAGAATCAGCTGACATGAAAATTTAATCATACACACCAACATCAAAGTTGTCATTTGGGCTACAAACTACAAAGAATACAAATAAACTTTCCAAAGTTATGTCTTGCCTAAAATTATACTTTTCTCACATAACTGTTCTGGCATTTTTTTTATGGCATGACAGCCCTAGTGGGCCCTTTTTTATGGCATGACAGCTCTCCTCATTTTTGAGGCTTTGTGATCATACTTAGGCATGGATTATGCAGGGCTACTCTACATGTAGTTGCCATCAAGTTCACTAGCAGCTTTTAAACTCACAGGCAACAAATCTGAGCCAGTGATGATGAAGTCTGCTCAACTTTACCTGTTGCTCACTGGCTAGTATAATATCCCGCTTGTAAAATCACTAAGCGTAATTGATACAGCTAGTTAGTACCTTGTGATGTATGGGATTATTTTCACGTTTAAGGAAGCTGTGAACTCTGTAACTAGTTTGATGCGTAAGGAGGCCCCACACTGTGGAGTTAGTTCCCTGCTGAAGGAGGCCCTGCACCATGGAAATATTTTACTGCTAAATGACAGGCTCCCTAATGCTGATGATGTTAATATACTGGGAGGAAGTATACATACACTAAAGTAAAACGCAGAAGCTTTAGTAACTGCTACTAGGGAGATTGGACTGGAAATAAGTGCGAATAAAACTAAGTACATGGTTATGTCTCGAGATCAGAATGCAGGACGAAATCACAGTGTGAGGATTAATTATAGTACCTTTGAGAGGGTGGAAGAGTTTAAATATTTGGGAACAACTTTAACACATCAAAATTCTATTCCGGAAGAAATTAAGAGCAGGTTGAGGTTAGGAAATTCTTGCTATCGTTTGGTGCAGAATCTTTTGTCTTCTAGGTTGCTATCCAAAAATTTAAAGATTAAGATACATAGAACTATAACTTTGCCAGTTGTTTTATATGGGTGTGAAACTTGGTTGCTGACATTGAGGGAGGAAAGGAAGCTGAGGGTGTTTGAGAATATGGTGTTGAGGAGAATATTTGGACCTAGGAGGGACAAGGTAATGGGGGAATGGAGGAAATTGCATAACAAGGAGCCAAATGATCTGTACTCCTCACCCAATATTATGCGGGTGATAAAAGCTAGAAGAATGAGATGGACTGGGTATGTGGCACGTATGGGTGAGGAGAGGGGGGCGTATAGGGTCTTGGTGGGGAAACTGGAGGGAAAGAGACCACTGGGGAGACCTAGGCGTAGATGGGTGGATAATATTAG
>Ga0131853_10000495_pt1 | contig 72491 bp, 47 predicted proteins | sample TergutLab28metaG_FD_92764 | JGI IMG/M metagenome (GOLD analysis project Ga0131853, IMG submission 92764) | Labiotermes labralis P1 segment gut microbial communities from Petit-Saut dam, French Guiana - Lab288 P1 (version 2) (version 2) | ecosystem: Host-associated > Arthropoda: Insects >... | reverse complement strand
CTGTTGAGTCAATTTATTTTTCATGTAATTTATCCACATCTGCAGTTTCTCTTTATGAGTGAACATTTACCATTGATTATGTGTTGACAATGGAACAACAAAATACAAATTAGTGATCTGTTTTACACACATTTGGCCCCAACAAATGTCCAAGCAGTGAATACAGCAGCTGCAAGAATGGACTGATGCAATTTAAAATGCTGTATTTTCACACATGCTTTCACTACGCTAGCAGAAACATACTTCTTAATGATACGTGTTAAATGTGAGGTTGGTTGGTGTGTTTCACCTACTTTTTTTTTATGGGATAGAGATGGTTATAGTTGGACAAACTAACACACTAGTGTACCTGTACATCTTCATTAGAAGGTGTGCACACATCCTTGCTGTCCTATGTTGGTGTTTTTTTTTTAAAGTATGTAAGGTCAGAGGTTCCTTTGTTAGCCCATCATAAATGTGGATGGGCAGAGCCAGGAAAGTTAGTTTGAGTAGATTCACATACATCAAGAATGTTAAACTAGTTTCTTTCAGAGTGTTTGAATTAAGACACTGGAATTAAAGCTTAAATCTGTAAATCACTTAACAAAAATTCATCGGTTTTCATGGTGTGCTTGATACAAATATTATTATCCTTGTCTCCAGTAAGTGTTCAGTCACCAGTGGTGAGAAGATAATTTTATTTCTGAAATTCTGATTGAATCATCCCCTGGAACCCCCCAGTACTATACACATAAAATTCCTGAAAAAGGTACAGAACACTGTATGTTTAAGTGTTCAGCTGAGGTTGTAATTTATATCAATTATTTGAAGTATCTGTTTGCAGATTTCAAGGTTAAGAACTGGGTTCTATTGTGGTAATCTGATAATGGTGCTACTTAAACAATTCACTTAACCTGTCATGTTTAGTTTATTAAATAATGATCCCATAAATGTTGTCCTTTTAACAGCAGATGCTTCAGCACCTTTCCCAGTTTCATGGAGTCGCATATAGAATCTATTCAAGAAGAAACTATAGTGAAGCCTTTTCGAGTATCTGTAGAAGGTAATATTGGTGCTGGAAAATCCACATTTATCAAACACTTCTGCACATTTCCTGATGTGGACATTCACATGGTAAGGTAAAAGCATCAGGTGTCACAAACATGATTTGAATTTTCTTTCCACAGAACCTCCAATTCAGAAAGCCGGATATTTGTTCTGGTTTAAACATTTCCCCCCTTCTAGTGTAGTTACAGGGAAAATATTTTCCACATTATAAATTTATTATAATATACTTCACAGTAACCTGATGTTGCATTAATTATTTTAATTTAAGATTCCAAATGGTGTAGTTATTGATTGCCATTTCTCTAGGTGATGAACTGGTGATACTAATGTTAATTCTTTTCAACATTATGGATTACGCTGTTCTTCCAAATTTATTTTAAGAAATTCCTCAGCACAAGAAAGCAGCTTATTGATGTTATAAGTAACTATATTGTAAAAGTGAAAGTATATTTTCTTTGGCTATACCTACCTGTATGGACCAAGAAAATTGTGAAGTACTATTTGTAAACACTGATATAATTTTTTCCATGAATGTATTACGGTCAACAAAGTGTCTGGAATCACTGACTGATTCTCCTTTTGTGGTCATTCTGCAACTCCTTCCTTGAGTTGTGCAGCAAATGTAGAAGGTTTTAACGAATATGTTATTGACAGAACAGAACTTTTAGTAAATGACTGTCTATTGTAGCACATGCATTTCACCCCTGTTTTGTAAACAGGGGCTAACTCCCTATACCATATACAGTGGGTTGTCCCATATTTACAAACTAGGGGCAATATACATGTGCATAAAATATTGGTTGGTTATTAGAATGGCAGAAGAGGACTTCATAATCTTCAGCAAGATACATTCTAAAAAGTTCTGAAAAATCTACCAATTGAGACTTCTTCAGTTACTTTGGTGTTGTCCGACCCACTGATAATAGGCATTAGAAATGTACCACAAAAACATATTATTCTCTAGAAAGAAAGACGTTAAGGTTTCAGCTCCTCCAGGGCATACAGTTCCAGTGATATCAAAGAAAATTACATTTGGTAGTAAAATAATGTTTATGGGAGTAGCAATTTAATTACCATGGTAAGTGAAAAATAAATTAAAAGAAAATACATGACACTGATGATTGAAATAAATCACACTGAAAATGTATAGAATTTGTGTGATTTCTTAAATATATAATATTCAATTAATTCTTCAATATCACATCAAATGAATGATGACAGTCAGTACGTTACGACTAAAAGGAAAATGAGATAGCAGTATCACACTGAACTTGCAGGACGGTGTACACATCTGTCCACAAATATTCTTAGGAGCAGTAGTGATAACTTACTATCAGAAATTATACATGTATGTGGATTTAATTTATATTATTTTCCTGTACTTTTATGTTCATGCCAGTTAAATAATTACAAAGGCAGTGAAGTAAAGTTTTCAATAAATGAATATATGGAGGATTGAGAGAGGTGATGGTCAGATTCAGGGCATGATGCTTCATTACAAGAACTGTTGAACACCTTAGGTGTATCTGGAAGTGGTATTCCATTTTAACCTTTAAATGACAGGGTTGGTACTTAAATTTTTAGTGTATTGTTAATGAAAAACATATTATTTGAACATAAACAGGCATGATTATGAAACATATGGTAGTTCGTGGAAAATAAAAGAGATTATACACCATGTCTTAAAAATGTAGCTAATTTCCTTATCTGAATATATAACATGACTTTCCAGGGTTTTTTTTTTTGCTGACACATCTTTAAAAAAAATTTTTTTTTAATTACAGCAGTATATGCTTTTATTCACAGGAACCAGTTTCTGAGTGGTGCAGTTTGCGAGGGCACAATCTGCTGGAACTGCTGTATAAGGACCTCAACAGATGGAACTTCATGTTTCAGAATTATGTCCAGTTATGCCGACTGAAGACACAGATGCATCACACAGAAAGAAGAGTCCTAATGTTTGAACGTTCCCTCCAAAATAACAGGTCTTAACAAACATGCACCACAAACCTACAAGATCTCCTGTGCGCAGAATGTCAACAGCTGACAAATCATAGGGTGTAAAGTGACTAGTTTTACTGTTTCCTAGATATGGAAATAAAGGACCTTCTTTGGAAAAGGGCATGACCTACTAATTTTAAAGCATAGGGTGTAAACTGACTAGTTTTCCTGTCTTCCCAGATATGACATTATAGGACCTTCTCTGGAAAAGGACATGGCCTGCTACTCATACCTTCCTTTTGTTCTAAAACAGTACTTGGTTATGAGGGATAAAAAACATTCCACAGACAAAATATGCATAGGAAGTGTGGTTGGAAACCTGTTATGGAAATGACCACTTCAAGTGCTGGATTGACAGTAGGATAGCACATAAGTGAATCTCTAGAGATGTGAATTAGAATTAAACATCTGACTGTGGGATTTTGTGTATATGACGAATATTTGATTTCCTTAGCAAGAAGGAATTTCTACATTGTCTAAATATGTACTGCTGAAGGAACACTGTAGAATGGATATACCATATTTCACTGAATAATTCAGTGTCATTTTGCACTGTGAAAGTCAGCAGATAGTCACCAGATGTTGAACAATTCAGTGAGCATTATTTTTGTTCATTACCTTGTAAACTGGGGTGTGACTTAAAGCAATATAAATATGGCAGACAAAATGCTCTTCTATGTGAAAGATGCATGATGGGTATAACTAGAACCTAATGAATCACTTGATTAGTGTAAAAAATATGTTTCATTATCATTTAACATCATACAGGGCCTAGCCACAAAATGGCATGGGTAGGTCTAGCAGACATAATACTTCTTTTCCACAAACAGCCATTTTAATAAATATTTGCATAAGATCATGCATCCAATTTTTCATCACAGATTCAAGGGAGAATATTGTGCTGCAGGGAAATTTGACACTAATCTTAATCCCATTATTTAGTGACAAGTTGCTTTCACTTAAAGTTTTCCTTCATTTAGTGTTGAAACCCACTTTCCATAAGGGGAATATTAAACATGGATTTATTGTACCTAGTTATAATTACAGTATACAAGTTTGAGCTAAAATTTCTGAAATCCATGTGACAGCACAGTCAGTTTCAAACCATATTTTCATAATAAATCGTAACTTATTTTTATTTGTATGAAAAATAATTTTTGAGATAGAAATAATCCCAAACTTAAGTACTGATTTGTGAGAGAAATACAGTACATTGCCATCGCCACATATGTTCAAGTTTTCATGTGAACTTTCATTTTCTACTTATGTTTCATATTTAATGCTAACATGTTATACAGATTCTGCTTTGTGGAGATGGCGCACAATAATGGCCAGCTACTAGATGTAGAGTATGTTGTTCTCTGCAAGTGGTATGATTGGATAGAGCAGAATTTTGACATCACCCTTGATTTGATAGGTAAGTGATATGATAAGCTCATGGCCACATTCATTTCATAATTTAGAATTCTGTAGAAGTAAATCTTCCATGTGTCTAAGCATCAAAATATGAAGAGAGTGATCTACACATAAATTGATAGTGCTGAGTGGTCAGCTTTTGTGCCAGTTACCTTGACCCTCACAAAACAAGTTTTCTGTACCTATTTGGCCTATTTTCTGCCATTTTACTTCTTTCATAAGGACAGTGAACATGCAAACAAGTTACAGGTGCCAGTTCAGTTGACTTCACTGCTTCACAAGTTATTTCTTCAGATCCATATGAAAATTATTTCAGTCAGAACTCCACACGATATATCTTTAGCATGGTTCCTTAGTCTTAATATGATGTATTAATGGACTGGTATGCACTTGTACCTTAAAATTTTCTTTGGCATGCATGGGAAAAGAAAGTGTAGTAAAATGTTCAATCTTTCTGTATGACATATTTTGATTATGTGTTGTATTTTCAAAGGATTTTTTTCAGTAATTGTTGGGAATGGTTTAACCCACTAAAATTCATATAAAAAATATGGCTGTTTCTACATTCTTTGGGCAAGGGTTAACACTTGGAGTTGAATAAATCTAAATGTATGTGTTTTGTAACAGTTTATCTTCACAGTAGTCCAGAAGTATGTTATGAGAGGATTCAGAGGCGCAGGCGTCCAGAAGAGATCACGGTGTCTCTGAGCTACCTAAAGGAACTGCATGAATCTTATGAGGAGTGGCTGCTTCAAGCTCAAACACCTGCACCTGTATTGGTGATTGATGCAAATAAGGAACTAGATGAAGTGAGACAACTTTGTTTTGAAAACCAGAGCTACATCCTGGGGCATTGTAACATGCATTCAAATCCAGTAATTCAGAGTGAACTTAAAAAAATGGAATAGAGTGTTTAGTGATTACCAAACTTTTTTGATGAAGGAATATTTATGTTATTTTGTAATACTGACAAAATGTCACAGAGTATATTGAGGAAGTTCTTTTTGAAAGCATACTGTGAGAAAATAAATAATGCTGAATTCTGCCTGAATACTCTTGACGATATGTGAAAATCTTGAAGTACTGGTGTGCTTTGGGCATTTGTCTTTTGTGTCTTGCACAGTAAGAACTCTTATCTGAGGAGAATTAGTTTGTTAAATCAATTACTTGTTACATAGTATGCTTTTACCATTAGTCCCATTTATCACCAAACTCTGTATAGCAATTTATACTCTTCTGCACCAAGTCACTGCCTACCTACTTCTATGCTGTCTTTCACTGGTAAGGTTGCCCTGGTTTTCAGTTTACAGCAGGGATGTGCAAAAGTTGGTCCATGAACCTAACTGCCCAACAGGTTCTGATTGCAGCAACATAAGTTTGTGACACAACATATTCAGGATGCATATTTTTGTGACCTTTTCCATTGTAAATATAATTAAAGTAACCATAAATTTCATTTTCTTACTTGTAATGTCATATAATTCAAGCAACAGGATTAAAACACAGAAAATTTATAGCCCTGCATGAGGAGAGGGAATCCAAAAATGCAGACATTTTTATTGCATGCCAAGATGGCTACTGGCAATTTAGAGAGGTCTTAACAAGTGTGGATAAAGGTCAAACAGTAACACAAACATTTATTTTGGTATTTGTTCTGACACAAGACAGTCTCAAAGTTGACAGGACCACAATGAATGTGAATGGCATAATTATAAATAAATATGGATGCTGGCTATTTAAGAAAAGTCTTGAAACAAGTGTGGGAGATAAACCAGACAGACACAAACAGTACTGTATTTTGATCTTCCTTCTGACTGAAACACTTCCTTCCTTCTGACTCAGCATTTTTATCTTGTATTTGACAAGATCTTGAGTGTAAATAACATGATGACAGAATCATCATATGGTAAGAACATGATTAGAGCATTTACGACCCTGCTAGTGTTGATGTTCATCAGTAACTCACAGTAGGAATGCATAACAGAAACCAATGTAGAACACCATGCAGAATTCTTGTGGCACAGACACCACAGAATGGCTCAAATAAGAGGGTATTTTAAAGCAATATGTCAGTGATGGATCAGTTGGACAGCCACACATGCCACCACAGTGATGCAACACACAGACAGTAAAGGTTAAGGTCTAGCCAGTGGTTGAGGTGCTTTGGATATTCTTTGGAAAACTCAAGTCAAAATGTTGCTTAAATTGAGTGCAGCCACATTTTTCTTCCTTAAAGTAAATTCAGCCACTGCAAGTTATTTGTTAATGCTAGGATATCCTGTGAGAACTGTGGGTAAATAATGGTCATGAACAGTGAATAAAAATGAGACTTCATCCATTATTAGGAAGGATTCAAAGCAAGCAAGTTCTCCTAAAACACACACCTCAATAGATGTTGCCATCACTTTGATGTTGTCTGCTGAGCTACTACATATGGTTATAATAAATGGCCATCTCAGATTTATGTGAGTGTAAACTAGAGTGCAACCAACTTAACCTGGGGTCTGTGAAATTGGATGGAGAAAAAAATTACAACTTTTTTTTTTTACTTATCTCTAACTGAAATTCAGCTTGTCATTAACTAATGAATGTAAGCAACATAGTAATTTATGGCCTCTAGAATTTAAAAATATTTCACATAAATCTGTATAAAATTATTGTAGCCTAAAAACCAGAATATATTTCCCATCACACTGAAGTGTCTTTAAAATATGAATTTAATTTCAACTTGCCTATAAGGTAAAACGGGGTAAGTGGAACTGCTATTTTTAAGAGTTGGGCTTTAATATGTGATTACTCACTGAATTTAGGTTCGATTTTGTTGAAATTTCTTATAGTGGACTATCAAACTCAGTATGAGGTACATATATAAGAAGAACACAGTTTATGGCTGTGATTCAGGAAAACAAAACATATTTTGAGCTTAAAGTTATACTTACCCTATGGTGTGGGGAAGAGGAACCTACAGCTACTTTATGTCAAATAAATTACATAAATATTAATGGGGTTAAGTGGAAATTGAAGAATGCAACATACTTGACATTCCTATATATCACAGACGGCATGCTGCTTCTTCATTACAGAAGAAATGAATGGAGCCAATTTGTTTGTGTTCTGATTGCAGAGTAGGCTTGTGCAAGAAATCCTGTTTCAAACCGTTTCACACTTAAGCTGGTCTCTAAAACTTACTCTTAACACAGGACGCCACAGTACAGGGCTGCTGTAGGCCTAATCGTAACATTCTTCTGGCATTATCTTATCATGATAGTGTTTGGGAGTGGAAAGTGAGTCAGCGGTTTACATTATCATTCGGAGATAAAGAGTGCTATTGTACCATACAAAGACTATTGACTACAAGAGTGTATTTATTCTTATGATGATGCAGTGTTACAGTCTTGCTAAAAACATACGTCCCCAGTAATGTAACTCAAATCACACTATGAATAATTACACCAAACTGAAACTTTTGTGCAAGCAGATAGAATTCAAAGCTTATGGCAAAATCACACAAAATTATGACATAAAATATTCAGTATAAAAAAGAGTAATGCTACAGTTTAAACTGTTATGTTTTTTAGTTCTCAATTTAATACTTATGTAACATTTTCTGAATGTAATTACAGGTAAGTTTGGAAGCCAGATTTAAATATTAAAAACCACCTGGGGGGATGAATGAGCACCATTTAAATCATTGCTTGGGGTTTTAAATGTTCAGAATCACCACTCTCTTCTTTTTTCTTGGTTTTTTTTTGTCCCTGTCTTTCACATGTTTTACCCACAGTTTCCTTTATTCTTTCCCTTACCTCTCCTGACATTATTACTACTTCAGAAATTATGATGGGGTAAAATAACTTTTTTTCAGCATGCTTCAAAGCTTTGTGCCTTTTTCAGACTTAGCTTATGCGTTCCTTTGAAGCAGATGGAAAAATCATCACCAGGAACTCCTTTTCTGAATGGTGTGGGTATTTTGTTTTCATTGACATACCGGCCTCTTGTCTCCAGAACTTCTTTTTTGGAGAGGCCGAAGCCCCATTTCTCCATCAACTTAAGACACACTGCAATTATTCCTCTTCATGGAAGGGGAGAGCAGTTGGTTGACCCAACGTTTGGCTTTCTACCCCCTCTCAATCCCTTCACATGTTTAAATTATGTAGCTTTAGGTATTTTGTAAAGCTTTGCAGCCCTATATAATGTCATCCAGCCAGTAGTACCTAGAATTTTTGGGTCTTCAGTATGGAGCTTGCCTCGTCACCATTTTGGTACTTGCTATTTTGAATTGGCTCCTACATTTTTGGAAACTTTTTGCATGTTGTTTTATAGCAGCTGTAAGAACTGGCAGGCGAGGAAGCTATGATGTGTTCAGTGACTCAGATAGCAGCATTTTTGTGGGAGAATTACTGGAGTGGTAGGTGTCTGGCCACAATGCCACGCCATTCCTCTCTCAGCAAATTCAAGTCCTTTCCTTCCAGCTGTACATCTGCTTTGAGCTTCTGTAAACAAGCATGCAAGCTACTGTTATGTAAGAAGACATTCTGTAAAATCCCACATCATTGGTCAACTGTGAATACAGTTTGCAAATGTACCCCCTCATTTCAAATTTGTTCCCTTTTTTTTTTAAGGCTGTGATGATTTCTAAGTATGGATAAAACAATATACTATACATAAAATTCAGTCAAGATTAGTTTAATAAAAGATATCACACATTTTCTAATGGTTACAGATACAAGCTTTCTTACAAATTCTTCAACCCTCCCCGAAAACATTTATGTTTTATGTAAAATTACCACTGGTATGGAATATCACTGTCTGAAAATTCTGAAACATAACCTCAAAGTTTCACACCTTCACCACATTTGTAATTTTTGACACAAATGTCATACTTAACTGGATGTGAGGTGACATTACATTTCAGATGGCCCTGGATCACATCTTAAATTTTCAGGAATATATATAAAACATGTTTAACTTTATGCTTAAGATCACCGCAGTTCTTCAGATGATTAATTAGTAAAAAATTGTCTACTAGCTGTGTAAACACAGTATATCATTCATATGAAATCTGTGGGTATATAAAAAAATTTGTCACCTTTAATTTGTGTAATTTCCATGGCGTAATAGTTTCTTCTTAACTCCATCAAAAAGGGCACTCAATATATCATATAGTTACCAAATTACCAGTTATGATATATAAAATGTATGAATATGGGCTTAAAATGAACCGAAGTGACTGATATGTCATAATAAAGTATTAAGCATGTTGCTACAGGTGGTAATAATGCTGCTACCTTATATGAATAGGTGCCCAGCTTTAATCTGGGAAAGTGGGTTATATCCTAACTAATGTGTTCATTCTGTACATTTCTACCCCGTGTTGCAGATCATGGCCAAAATATGTATGAGAAGTTGAACAATAAATTTATTTGTGATCCACGAATTTGTGTACCCTTTTCGGTGCAATTACTTGATGTTTGCATTGTTACTCCTTTTTCTGTTCAGGCAAATGTCACGATTGCACAAAAAATGACTACTTCTACCCACATCCTTTTCAATTCATTATTCACTGATCATTCTACCATTCAATGCTATATAGTCTTGGCTACTGACCGTGTTTGTAAGTGAACCATAAATACAGATAAGTAATTGCCATATACCAACTTTTTTGAATGAGTCAAATACAGTGCTTCTCACAATACAACTGTACCATAACTGTAGTAATGCCCTTCATGAAATTAAAATTGATAGGTGTTTCAAACACTGTTGGGGGATATGCACATGCATACAAACACACACACACGCGCATGCACATACGCACACTTACTCTCCATATAAACAATGAAGGACAAAAGTCATATGCCAGAATGTCAATTTAAAATATGTTAAATTGAAGCTCAAATTCTTGGCCTTTTTGCTTTGGATTGATGAGGTTTCACCACAATGTACCTGAGCCATGCTGAGGATGGTGCGATTTATCAGCACAGGTCTCTTGTATTTGTGGTCTCCTGTCAAAAGTTGAGCCAGACTGCTTTTAATGTGGTGAAATACATTCATGTCTTCACACCTTAGCTGCATTATGTTGCAGTCATCATTTAGCAGCAGTTTGATACAGTGGCATCCAACATACACCTGCAGTTCTCTCCCCATTGGTACCTGCATAATACCATAACTTAACAGTAAAGTGCATTCTTTGAACAGCTGACTATTTTGCTGATGTAGATGGCTAGATGGCACCAGAGCTGCTCTGGACACTGGAGAAGGCAGAATTGACCTGGGTGGAACTAAACCAAGCTTGCTTTGTCTGAAAGCCTATAGCCTAACTACTATACTGTGCTACACTGGCTAATGATGTTGATGAAAATTATGTGACAACTTACCTCAGTAAAGAGATGCCTGCTGTTCTTTGTAAATGCAGACCATACATCATGGGGGGTTGCCCACTCACTGAGCAACCTCAACTCGTATGTGTGCTGACCAGGTTCAGTACTCTGGTCTGAATCCAGTTGCTTCATATTCTCTCCCACATGACTATGGGCAATCTTTAGTAGGTTCTCTGACAGTGAACTCTTAGTGCTCTTAGAAATGGGGGACAAGAAATAAGATACATCCAGTGTTGTTGCTGCAACAGGAATTGCTGCCCAAAGTGTGGCTTCTGTGTCTGTGCTGTCTGGGATCTTGGTAACCAAATTACAAGACACTTCAATGAGGGAGAATGGTTCTGGAATGCTGGCTGTGATAAATGTCTTCAAACTGACACCTTTTCTGACCCTCTGTTCCAGCTTGCTAGTTTGATTAACACTTACTCCTTTTGAAGTTATACACACATGCAACAACCAAAATTCTGGACTGTAGTCTTGATCTTCATTGTTCTTCAAATGGATTTCAAAACCATACTGTGCAGTGTCACTGTCTTTAGAGGCATCATGAACCTGTCAAAATTAAACATACACAAACTTACATTAATTTACATATAAAGTCTCCTTCAGTATCATTTCAACATGTCAGTAAAGGAACTTAAAATTGTAGCATCTCAGAGAATGTTCTATGAGCAGAGACAGTAAGTTGGTTAGCAGTAAAGATATGAAGAAGATAACATGTTTCAGAAAGTACAAATGCCACAGTATGTGTGCTTTTATGAGACTGATCAAAAAAAATTTATAGGATTTGATTCCCAGAAAAGTCAAGAGATCTTTCTCTTCTTTAAAACGTCCAGACCAGTTGTGGGGACTCTTTCCATGGCAGTCAAGCAGCTGGGGCATTAGGCTAACCAATCACTTCCAACTAGTGCCAAGGTTAATAATGACTGGAGCTATACTTCTGCTCCCACTATATGCTTTCATGGAGTGCACTGGAACAGCTTTACCTCCACATTTTATGTATAAATATTCAGCTCATACATCACAGAAAACAAGGGATGCTTCCATTAGAAAGACAAATCAGTGAATGCTGTAGAGGGGAATAATGCCCACTGATTGTGAGGACTGTACTAAACTAACTACACTGTGAAGGTAAAATTTTGAGTTTTTGGTGTTAAACCTGGCGTACATATAATAACCACTGGCTGTACAAGCTGAATATCACAGTATAGACAAGACCCTTTGTATCCATTACAGAAACCCAAAGTTTCCATTTAGTGAATCACTGGCATCATATGATATGGAACACATTATACCTGTACAGTGAGAGTGAATGTATTTTGGAGAAGTTTGTCTCTCTTAGTAATGCTTATGGCTTCCAGCATCTTTTCCTCCATAGCTATTTCCTGTTTTAGCCTTGTAAGATGCTGCAGCTTCATGTCCATGTCAGCCATAATGTTGGGTGGAAGAATAAAATTTTTCTGTTGAGAGGCTGACACTTTTGGTCCCAGGTCAACACAGTAAAATGTGAGATGCATCTGTCAAAAAGTGATTTACAGTAACAACAACTGGGATACAATGGAATAAAAATACAGAATGAAATATAGCACTTTAATCATGCTTGGAGAGAGGATTTAATTTATCAACTGAACAAGAAATTGAACACTTTCTGGTCTGCAATCAGAAATTAACCGTCCCTCTTTAAGTGCAGCTGGATATGTGTGTTGTAGGGCAGGGTTTAGCATTTGTTCACACAATTTGACAGCCAGTCAGCAGATATCACAGTGTTCAGAAATCGGCAGATGAAGTTAAAGCAACATGTAAAAACAAAACACCATATTGAAATGTTACATTATTTTGTAAAGGTCCAGCCTTCTTTGAATGCGGAATGCTACTTAATGAACGTGATATGGCAGCTGACTGAAAGCATCTATGGACACAAAATTAAATTAAAAAATAAGATAAATACTCATAGTTATTCTCACTGTAATTTTCCTTAAAAAAATAATAGTCATAAGACGGAAGGTAATGATGGAGATAGTAAGTCTATTTCTTTCCCTAAACACTACAAGCCTCTTGTTCAAATATGTTGCAGTTGTATGATAAAACTCCATCAGGCTCTGCTGAGTGAGTTAAGTGTTGCAGCATTTTAACTGTACTTACTGTAACCACTATGATGACATCAATATCAGGGAAAACATCCAAGGCACATACTCCTTTTATTCCCATCACACTATTCTCCACAGTTGGTTGACCCCCATTACTCCAGGTCAGCTTGCTGTGCCAAAGATCTAAACCATCTGTAGCCATAATTCCATCTTTCACAGGACAATATCCTTCCACTGACCCTGGGAGGTATACCATATGGTAACTTAACTTCTGCTGATTGGAAGTAATGTACACCACTGAACCACTGCGCAGCACAATACCCACATGTGAATACAGACCTGTCAGTGAATCTGCAACAAATTGTGAAAGTAACACATAAAATTAAGTTCACTGAACTAACTTCTATCCAGATGTTAACAGCAGAGCAAGGAATTTCATAATCACACATCTAACTTACAAATATTTCATAAGTAGTAGATAATGAGGCACATAATTTATCTTGCTATTTCTGAGAAACATGACAAAATTATTTATTTCAGTCTGAAGATAGCTTTTGTTCAGGAGCCTGGTGTTACAATCTGATGGTCACTAGAAACACTTTCCCTGGGGTAAATGGAACTGCAGCAATAATCTAATAACTCACTTATATTTAACACTAAGATGTAAACTGGGCAACACTCTACTACTGTGTCCCTCATCTGGCTTCACGGTTTGGTGTTTAGCTAGATGGACAGCTTACATTTATGTTGCAAGCATTTTCCATTCTTGTTTGTATTGAACAAAAACATTAAAATTTACCTAGTCATGATTCACCAACCTTTGAGACACACAATGCCAGCAATAGACTGTGTGGTACTGTACAAGATTTTCGGTGCAGGCAGTGGAGTAGATTTGCTTTCTGCTGCTACCGGAACACAGTAAACTTGGCCAAAATCCAAACCAACTAAAATGACATGTGACCAGACCAATGCCATATCTTCAAGGAGCAAACTTGTTAGGGTTGGATCCAAATCATTACATCTTACAGATGTTAGTGTACAAGAAACATCCTGCATGCGTAAAATTGTCACAATATTAGATTCCTTTCAAAAACTGAAAAAGAAAATGAAACACACATTTGGTTTACTGCTCATCTCTAACTGTGAACCAATTGCAAATGTAATTAGGCTTGCTTTGATTTCATATGGCCAACTCTTAAGGTGGCAGTATTCCAATGAATGTAGTTTACATACACAATGTACTAAAAATGGGAAAATTACATACAAATTTAGTTTTTCTCATCTGTTTATCTTACACACATCTAACCCATTGTATTACACTTTTATGTCATAACATCTCTTGTCTTGCATAGTTTGTGGCAGTATCTTGGCAGATTGGGATGACACAAACTTGCAAATTCTGTTAACAGTGAACCACAGACACTAACAATATAATGTACATTTCAGGTTTGTGTTAGCAACAGATTTTCTATTTTCAGTCATCTGAAACATTTCAGACGCTATGAAAGTAAAGTTTTGTGGTAGAAAAACAGATAGTAATGGCAGTAACATACATAACATGATAATCCATTAAATAAAATTCAATTACTCTCAATGAAATAAGTTACACCATTTACACACACAGGCAGTTTGCAGCATAGTACCTCTTAATTTCACAATTTGGTGATATTCCATGGCCAGCACATTTCCTAGACTTGACAGTCCAAAACCTCTCCATGTGGCAGTATGTCAAGTCTAAACGTTTATGTTACTCACCCCCACTACACCCAAGGAATTAAAGAGAACTGCAGCAATTAAATGTGCTTTACTGCAGTGAGTTATGCAGAACTTCATACAGAAATTACTGCAATGTGTCCAGATGACATGGAGCGTCATCTGGAAAAAGTAATATTTAGTAGGTAGAGTAGGCATGCTAATTGATACCATGATGCTCGTTATATCTTAAAATGTTTCATTTCATTTGCTGTCTGGTCTCTCACAGCAGTCTACAGAAAACTGTCACATCCTTGTGCCAAAACCATGCTTCCAACACGTACACATTCTTGAATTACTTCACTTACACCACATGGAGCCTGCTGCAGTTCAGCTGAAAATCTCTTCTCTGTTGGAAACATTCTTGGACCAGCCTGGTACAAATCAATGTACAATTTCCCATGCTTCTTCTTGACAAGGATGAAATCCATAAACAGTGAGCACATAGCCAACACTTCCCTGTGTACCTTTATGTGCATCCTCAATGCCACTGACTCTTTATGAGTAACATCAACTTCATGATCTGTTGCTGGCCTGTACAGACAATTTAAACTTCAACAGGGATGTCATGACTTATTGAAAAAATTAATTCATTGTTTCTAGTACAAGATGCAGCAGAATATACAGACATGTGTTGCTTTTAATTAAGCATGCTACGAGTTATGTTATTTTGAAGTTCAGAAACCTCAGACAGGATCTTAGAGTTTTGTGTCTAATTATCATGCCAGTCCAAGACAGAATGTAGGTCAGTGCAGACATGTTTTTGTTGTGTTTATTTACTTGTATAGTGATAAAGCTTGGTTTCATCTCTTTGGATTCATGGACATGCAATATCATTAATAAACACTGATGGTACACTATGTAGCAATAATCAAATTATTGCCAATACTTTCAATAATTATTTTATATAACTTTCAGACAAAGTATCTATCAATAACTCAAAACAAATAAACAAACCCCCAAATGTAACTGACTATAAAAGGTAAGTTCATGAGGTATTTCAACACCATTCCCCAACATAAAACTGACACCCATAACTACCAAAGAAAGTAAAGATATAATTAAATCACTATAGTGGAAAACTTCCCAAGGATAGGATGAAATTCCATTAAAAATCTTAAAAATACATATGCCCTTTATAGTACTCCTATACCCCCTAACCTATATGTGTCATACGGTATTATCTTCAGGTGTATTACCTATGTGTCTAAAATGTAGTTAAATTTTTAAAATAGGTGACAAGACTGAAATATCAAATTACAGGCCAATATCTTTACTCACATTATTTTCCAAAATTTTTGAAACAGTTATTTATAATAGATTGCAATTCCATATAAATAGTAATAATGTTCTTGCACAGGAACAGTATGGTTTCAGAACCAATTCCTCAACTAAGTTAGCTACTTACAACTTAATAAATGACATTTTAACAGCACTTGATAATAAGCTGATAGTTGCAGGACTACTCTGTAATCTTACAAAAGCATTTGACTGTTTGAAACATGATATATTACTTGGAAAATTGAAGCATTATGGTGTTAATGATAAGACAGGTGATCTGAAAAAATCCTATTTAAATGAAAGATACCAAAGAGAAATCATAAAATGTGAATATTACAAAAATACTTCTTTTCGGGACAAAGTTAGACATGGTGTACCACACGGTTCAATACTTGGTCCACTCTTTTTCCTATTTTATATTAAAGATTTACCATGCATAATAAATAATATATCTAAATCAACTTTGTTTGCTCATGACACTAGTATTAAATTTTCTAACTCGATTCCACTGATCATGTCACAGAATTTATAATGACATTTAATAAGATAAACTTATGGTTTGCAATCAATTCATTATCATTAAATCTTAATAAAACCAATTTTGTGTACTTTACAGCAAAATCAAATACAAAACTTGATATAAATGTATATTTTGAATATATTCAACTCAATAATATCTATAATATAAAATTTCTTGGATTAATCATAGATAACACCCTATCATGGAAGAAACAAATTGAACAACTAGCATCTAATTTAAGTTCTGCAGGTTATTCTATCAGATCCCTTAAGTCAATTATGTCTCAAAAAAGTTTAAGAAAAATTTGTTATTCTTATGTGCACTCCATCATGTCATATGGAATAATTTTCTAGGGAAAGTTGCCCCATAGAAAATCTATTTTTAAGATGGGGGGGGGGAAGGAATTATGTATGCTGCATATTCAGACTCTTGCCATCCACCGTTTAAAAAGTTCAATATTCTTTCACTTTACTCCCAATACATATTTCCATTATCAACATTTGTAGTTAAGAGCACAGAATCTTTCAAATTGAATTCTCCAATACATAGTATTAACACTAGACAATGCTTTGACCTACATCCTCCAACAACAAATCTGACAAAAGCACAAAAATGACAATATTACTCTGGAATTAAAATTTTCAATAATTTACCATAAATATTAAGCAGTTATCTCATGATACAAACAAATTTAAACTGGCTTTTAAAAAGTTGCTTCTAGCAGGATCTCTTTACTCCTGTAATGAATACACTGAATGTAATTTAAGGAGCAATCTGGGCACTTTTTAGAAGTGTCACAGCAATGTGATTCTTTTTTAAAAAAGTACTAATAATAAATTTTATTAACAAATATATAATTTTATAAATTATATTAATGATTATGACATTATGCATATTTGACACTTAATCAGACTGACATGCATATGTGTGTGTGTATATAATTACATTACATATTTTGACAATTATTACAGGCCTTATCATAAGAATACTTATGACCTTTATTTATTAATATTAAGGTATGAATTTTATTATATTTTAAACTGACATGTGTTATGTAACACATTTGCTCTCGTGACCTGTTGACAGTTTCTGTATCCTAAGTCCTAAGGTCTTGTCCAATTAGGATCTATGGAATGCATTCCAAATAAATAAATAAATAAATGAAATAACAGGTACTGGTCTGTAGAAAATCTAATGTTAAATAAAGTGCCATTACACGATGTGAAGGTTGGTGTGTGATGTGCCACAAGTGCATTTAAGATTATTGGCCCCTTTTTTTTTCTGAGACCATTCAGTTCATATGAATATGTTACACATGTTCTGACCCACACTTTTTTTCTACAAGACAAGGCAAAATTTCAAATCACAAACAATTCTATGTGTTCTTTAGAGAGTGTTCTTGGTGACAGGATAACAAGAATCAGACTGTGGCTTCCCTGTTTGACAAACAGAACCTATGTGGCTGTTAGAATAGGCTGTATAGCAATAATGCTCACACTGAAAAAATTAAACATGCAATGAGAATGAGTTCATGACATTTGCTATGTGTTTGAGAGCTGAAGGAAACCATTTCCAGCACCTTATTTAAAAATGGCACAAAATATCTAATATTAACTGCAAAACTCTAAAATAAAAAGACCCCACGACATGGCAAATTGGAATAGCCGCAGCAAGTGCCATATCATATGATTCAGATAAAATAATCATTCTCTTGGTATATTGTAACCTTAGTTTCATCATATTGCTAGATGAACTTGAATAATGAGTGGCAACAAAATTTCACATGGCAGTTTCCAGGAACATGGCGACTTTGAAGATTATTGATTTCTATGATGTGAAGCCATGCAGTCTGGTAACTACACCATGTCCCATCCCACAAGACAGTAGTTTTTGAGGTTTCCACATTTAGGCAGATTTTCATCGTACCAGGACTTCTAAGAAGGACATATCAGTTACTCACAATGCACATTTGTCTGATGTCTTGACAAGCAGATAAAGACTACAGCCATTAAACACTCCAACCAGATTTCCAAGCTGCAAGACATTCATGATGGTGCCTTCGACAGACAGTTCCTAAAGGTACACACATTTTAAAACTTTATGCACTGCACCAACACAAGACAATCACTGCTTAATAGACTTTTAAAAGTGTAGTAAAACATACTTTGGTCTGCATTAGGAGTGAAAATGTAAGGAAATGATGAGTACAATAACCACAGAAAATGTACTTTACAATAATTTTATAACACACATTTTTAAATGGACAAACTGTACAAATAGAACATAAATTCTAACAATCAGTGCATTTTATCATGGTCACCTTTTTTTTAAAAAGTATTGTAATCATCATGGATAAAAGTAAAAAAAATCTTAGTAATGTTCTTTTACTTTGTTCTTCTTACAGCTATGTATTTTCCTGCATACTTGCTTTCAGAAGCTTGTAATTTATGTTCTTCTCTCAGAGGAAGGGAACATTTCATGCATATATGCATTCATCTGGGTTTGTAACACTGTAGTCTCAACGGTGAACACCAGCATTTCAGAACATCCTGCATACATCCTAACACCCGCACTAGTGTGACAACACTGATTCTTGGGAGAAACTCAGTCACACCTAATGTTTCGTCAAATCTCGAGGTTCCGCAGAACAATGGAAAATATCTTATTAAGTCATAGGTACGCTACTAAAAAGGATTAAAAAACACTGAAAAAGAACCACATTTTAAAACTTACAATTGGGTTGCCAGGCGAATTTTTGCCATTTCGCAGTTCACAGAGCCTAATATCGTCATAAACCAAGATCTTGTTTTTAAACCACACAATTATTATTGGTTTTTTTTCAAATTTCAAAACCTTCAACCCATCAGGAATCAAATTGTTCACACAGTCCGGAACTGGCCAACGCAGCACGTTAAACATATTTGTTTTGCTCATGACACTTTATTTTACATTAAGCACTTGTACAAATTATTTACTTCCGGTTACGTCAGTTTACCAGATAGGTAGATCATTTCCGGTTTTCAAAACAGTCGGGACTAACCTCAAACAATAGAACGTTTACCGTAACATTCGATTCAAATAATCCCACTTCGTAACTTAAAAACATAAAGCACAGCCCAATCTCTGATCCACGGATCAGACCGTCTTACATGCGTACTCAGGTATAGTAGTTCTGTACCCGTGGTCCATCCATTCCACGGGCAATAAACCCATACGTGTATTGTTCAGGAAAAAGCGATGGGAACTATGAAAGAAAACGGTGGAAACGAACCTTGATTACCGCAATAATTTTATGCACCCTAACACTTGAAAGTCAGAGGAAATTTAATAATCGATTTTCACCTATGTAACATGATTGGAGAAGTTCAGGGACAAATGTATGGAAATACACGTGTTGTAGAAAGAATAGTATTGGAAGTGTATTTGTGGTATAATCATGTCACTTAGGAACTGCAGTTATACTACATAATGCAGGGATATTAAATTATCGTTAGAAATTTACTCCAGAATAAAAAGAATGAAAGGTATATGTCAGCGTAGGAAAGAAACCGTGAAAGTTCCACTTCGAATCCGGTATATCGTAGTACACCTATCTAACTGTCCTTTGTCTGCAATTGCAAACTAAACGAAAAAGAGGGATACATTTATTAGAATATTACACACGTTCAGTAGGGATATTAGTTATCATATGTGCAATGTTTAACCAGCATTCAAACTGCAGCGATTTACGTTCCTACATGTCAGTTTCAATAGACGTAATAACAGCATCAAACATTTGTTTAAGTACCTGATTTCGGTCATATTTTTTTGGGGGTACTCATGGTCTTTTATATATGCCTTAGCAAAAATCACAGTTTGTGATCCTGGTGATTGCGACGCCAATTTCTCGGTTTGGAAAATGGACTCGCATTTAAGCTCCGGCGTCGTGGTACATCATTTGCTTGAAGAATAGAGCACGCTTAATTTCCTGTAATTGCATATCTAAGTAATTTATGGATATTACAGTCACTTCTGCAGGCTAAGAGGGTTGTATCAAGCGATAAGTGGCTGCCCCACCACACATTGTATTTGGGTCTATTTCCAATCTGTTCCACTTCAGATTGAGGTTCCGACTTCCCAGTGCGCATCCTCTTTCCCTTTGTTGGAACGCTAAAGAAAGCTACTCAACAATCGGTTCCAATTACATGCTACACTTCCAACAGCGTACAGACGCGAAGGTGTAACATCCAATACAATAAAACGCCGCTGGTCCACTGACTTGAAAGAATTTAATGTAATGAAAACTTGTGTACTGTGAAAGTAAAAAAATTATGTACTTTTTACGTAGTGTCAAATGTTTTTATGCCCATTTTGATTGTTTTTATATTCAATCTGTAACATAGGTTATGAGCGTAGTATATCCATGGTCTTAAGCGCTAATACTGGTGAGGACACTATACTAACTATACTAACCACAGATTACCTAGTTTGTGTTACATACCCGTATTCATCCATGCTCTGTATTTATTGGCGGTTTTCAGTTTTACCGGCATCTTGGTACTGCCAACATTTAGGATTGAGCAATTAATTTATTGTCTTAATTTTTTTTTTATTCTGTTAGTTGCCTTGAAGAATTTTCACACTTATAGGTCTCAATTAAATGGACTGTATACTGTATAATGCAAAATATCGAAATCTTTTAGGTATTCGTTATTGCTAATTTGGTGGGTACAGAGTCATATTGGCAATACTGATTTCCTCCAACTAATATCGAAATTTTTGGTACAGAAGTAGCGTTGTAAGGTATGAAGTTACGGTGAGAAAATATTATTCATATGTAATGATGGATGTGGTACACAAGCTGGACATTGAGTCATATGCGTATGACAGTGAATTTGACATTAGTTCACATACAATGAGTTCTGGGTGTGATGCGAGTATGGAGCAAGGCTTTGACACATCTCGTGAAGATTTCCGTTCTAGCAGTCCTATTCCAAAATTTACTTTTACTGCAAATTCTGACGATTCTTCCCCGGAACACGTGAATGGAAATGCGCCGGGTGTTGGGAATTGTGTTTCACTAATACGCCATTCGGTTTCTCCTCCGTATAAAAGAGTGAGGGCGCTAAGACTATTTGACTCCCCCGCTACCCCAAAAACTTTGCTTGAAAAGTGTTCATTGCACACGCCATTCACTCCAACGCCACGTTCTAGACTGTTCAGTAAAATTGAAAAGCCGAAAGGGTTTGCATGTGCGTATCCAAAAGTAGAAAAACCGTCCGCAAATGTAAACCCTTTTACTCCCAGAGGCATGCTGTTGATGTCAAAGAAACGAACAAGATCAAAAAGGAGCCTTGTTGGGTAAGTTATCTGTTAACATTTTATGCTAGTTAAGTTGAAGAAACAGCGGTGCATTGATATTCATCTAGAACGCATTCTATTGTATGTGGTTGGGAAGATTGTACATTTCTTCCTGACACCTTAATATTATTCATTTTCAGAAGCTTGAAATGTATTTTAAGTTAAAATGAACATATAAAAATATGTTTTCAAAGTCTTGTCAGAAAGGGGGAAGTGTTTGAAACAGATGGTATGGTGACCACATGTAAACAGTCTTTGACTCCGGGCTATAGATAAGTATGTTAGCTACTTGAAAGTTTTAAATTTTATAGTCCCACTAAGCGCAGTCACTGTTTACAGTTGCTAGCCTTAGTACTCTCAATTTTTGTATGGCTAATGCAGACTACTTGTGCAGATATTTTGTATTTAGTAATATGTTTGGTAGTTTCCTGTTTAATGTTGTTGTATTTATTAAGGTAATGTCCTTACCTTATTCACCATCCTATGAAGTTGTACAAGAGTGGAGGTAAGGTTCACACATTTTAAACCTTGGTGTTAGTTGTCACCATCTTCTGGCTAGTGTAATTCTAGGAGAAGAGTGCCCAACACTCATGGGATAGAAGGCTTGAAGGCTGTCCATAGAATTGCTGTGAACATAATGGTAAAGAGAAAAATTATGCTTATCTGAATTCCTGTCATGGTTTATTGTGTTTTTTAATGAATTATACTGCACTGGTTTTTGAAAACTTATTTCAGCTGAGATGGTCTTCTTCCCCTTCCTCCATGGGCAGATTTACCATGAAGCTAAAGAAGCTTAAGCTTCAGGGCCCCATACTTGCACCTGCCCCCTTCAAGGCCCTGGGATGGACCCTAAATAAATATTCACTTTCTTACCTAACCTTGTATTTCTAATTTAGTTTTTTTTTTCTTAAGATGGCCTCTAAAATTGCATAAGTTTTGGGCCCTGGAAGACCTGGATCTGCCCCTCCCCCCCACACACACACACCCACATACATATGTTCGTACATACAAACAATACATACATACAGTATATGCATGTGTACATACATACATACATACATACAAACATAAGTATGTATGTGCATGTATACATACATACATATTTGGAAATCTTTAGTGTTTTGTTGTTTCTTTATTGTAATCAACTGTCTATAACAGTTTTCCACTGCACACCGCTCACTGGCTATCAGTCGCTTTTTGCCATATTTGCTGGTTTACTGCATCCTCAGCTTCATCATTCTCTCAACTTCCCTTTCCCACTACATTTTGCATCTTCCTTTTTTTTGTGTGTGTGTGTGTGGCAACCAGGTCAGTAGTTGCTTAGGCCATCTGTTGTCTCCCATGTGTAATGCATATCCATTCCATTTTAATATGTTATTTTCCGTTCTTTCCAGAATTGTTTTTTTCCAATTTTTTTTCAAATTCATTCTTTCCTTTAGTATTTTGGGTGTTCATGCAACTCCTCTTCAAAAATTCATTTCTGTACTCCACAGCTTTTCCATTAATTTTTCCTTTAATATTTTAGTCATGGTAATGTGAATATAGGGAGACTTCTGTGTGAGAACTGTTTGTAATCACTGTCAGTTCCCTTACTTACTTACTTTCTTACTTAATTACTTACTTACTTACTTACTCCATGGAGCAGAGTCCTTCTTGAGAAGCTAACCAGTTCTCAGCTAGTCAAGAAATTCATGGCCTTTTACAGAACCTGAAAGTTCATTACCTCATTCACAAGTGCCCACCACCTGTCCCTATCTACCAAAGTATTAGTCCAGTTCTAAGGCATGTGTGTGTGTTTTTTGACTGCCAGTTTTTATGGTGAGGAGTTGTCAGCACTTTGCCGGACTCCCAAGCTGGACGATCACTCCTTGTTGGCTGTCCGCGACCACTTATTCAGTATATTTGCAGCTACCCTCCATATTGGAGGCTGTTCCCTTACTTTACAGAATTGGTGCAGTGAAACCCATACTTTATCTAAGGGCTTAAATGACATTTTACCTTATTTTTTACCATTTTTGTCTGATTTGGATAAAATTCAATACAGGAAGTGTCCACAAAAAATTTTGGGGGGTCAGTATGAGTTTCATGAAAATTGATCCAGTGGAAGCCATACTTTACTTAGTGGCATAAATGAATTTCTAGCTGTACTTGACATGTTCATTGTCTTATGTAGTTGAAATTTGTCAAAAGAGAACTTCCCAACAGTGCTGTTGAATATTTATGGGAAAACGTGTGCAGGAAGGGATGTACTTACGCTTGTAAATGGAATTAAATTAGTGTAGGAAACCAACAATAAAACAAAATATACATGATGCAGCTGAGGAAGTATGAATAGTTTAATACAGAAATAATTTGACTATCTTGTACTAAGAGTGTACATCAAAACTCATTCTTTCAAAGCCAACACTACTACTAGACAGAATTGTACCATCTTGTACAGGGTTGGAACAATCAAAATATTATGCAGGAAAAAGACATTAAATTCTGGTTTTCAGCAGTTTTAAGACTTAAAAATGATTGTATTTAGAAGAAAGCTCATTAGATGTAATATTTGGCATAATTAAGTTTACAGTTTTGTCACTATTTTGTGTCGTGTCAAGATTATATTTGTATTGGTATGTTTTTAACATGGTTGTAACCATTAACTTTGTATGTTTCGACATGAACACATTTTAAACTTTATCAAACACAATATATTTGAGATTATAATAATGTTAATAATAATATGGAGGGACCAACTTCATCTTGAGGATCAAGGAACAGGAAACACACCTAACCCTTCAGCAACATGATGATGATGATGATGATGATATTCCAGCATAAGACTTGGTAATAATCTGCAGTGACCAAAACGTGTGGTTCAATGTAGAAAATATTTGCACGTTTTTTCAATAAAACAGGCCATGTCAAGGGGTATTTCCATTTGTTGAGAAATTTGTATTTATTTGTGTACTTTCATCCATCCAACCTCTGGCACTACAGCTTGTAGTTAAGCCTTGGCCTGCCATGCTTTCTGCCTCCAAACTAGTCTGTTGTGTGTGGTCAGCTTCCAGTTGTGGCACTGGGGAAGGCTGGCAGCATCTTTTAAGCCTTGCTCCCATTTAAATATGGGTCTCCGCACTGGTCAATTAAGGATCGGGTAGCTCAGTCGGTATAGTCCTAGTCTTTACAAGTTTAAATACTGTTCTGCATTACCTGTAGAGCAAAACATGATTATAGATTTAATTTTGCTGATACTAATATAGAGCTCAATTTCTTCAGCGGTTTCCTTAAGTTCCTACTATACATGCTTAATTGTCTTAACATTCTGACTCAGGAGACAGCTATCATCTGTATAACTTACAACCTGTGTAGTATGATGTTCATGGGTTCCTTTAACATTGACTGATAACTTCATGATGACATTTTATTAAAATATAACCAACTAATTGCACCAATATGTGATACTAAAATCTTATTTACACAATCAGTACAGGACGCACACCAGCAAAGGAGCACAGGCACAACCTACACAGCCACACACATACTGCTGCAACAAGCATACAAGCATTAGCAACTTCAAAATAAGGCAAAACAAAACTCCCTGAAGATGGTCTTGACAGACTGAAACTTGTAGGAGTTGTAGGAATTATTTTAACCAAGTGACATGTTTTAATGTGTAAATAAGACTTTAGTATCACATATTGGTGCAATTAGTTGGTTATATTTTAATAAAATTCATTTATTGCACGGTAAAAACATGAAAATAATTTGTGATGACATATTAGAGAGCCAAAGTAAATAAAGATGGAACCACCCCATCACCTTCTTTAGCCCCTCTCTTATTTTCAATGGTTCATCCAACTAAGTTTGAACTTTCACTTGGGCTTCTGCAACTTTTATAGTAGCTTCAACTAACCTTATTCATTTACCAGGTATCCCAATATCATACATTGTTTTATGGAGCTTTTCATTATTAATGCTGTCATAAGCTTGTTTGAAGTCTACCTATATTTGGTATACCTTAATATTGTTCTCCCAGCATTTCACGATTGTTTGTTTAATTGTAAACAGTTGATCTGTGGTAGATATTCCTGTTCTGAAGCCAGCCTGATGTTGTCTGTGTATGACTAATTTGGTGAGCACTTTATAGGCTGTACATAATAAACAATTCCTCTGTAGTTCTCACACCTCAGTTTATCGCCCTTCCTTTGGATGGGATAAATTAAATTTTTCTTCCATTCATCAGGTATTTGCTCCAGCCCCCAAATAAGGATTATTAAGTTATTAATAGCATTTATGCCTTTATTCCCTCCATACTTAAGAAGTTCAGTGGGAATGCTGTCTGCAGCAAGAGCCTTGTGGTTTTTCAGGGCACATAAAGAATCTCTGACATTTTGCAGAGTTGTGCATTTCATGGGATGTAAATCCTCATTTGAGTTGGAAAATTTATTTTCTACCCCTTCCTAATCAATGATGTTCCCATTAAGTAGACATTCATATGTTCCTCCATCTTTATCTTATTTCTGTACAAACCACAGAAATATTGCCATGCACATCCTTGCACATCTCTGCTGAGGGTTTGAAGCCTTCCTTATATGATCTAACTTCCTTAAAGGCCTCATGCAAATCATGCTTTTTAAATGTGTACATTGATAGTGTGTGACATTGTGAGAGTAAATAACACCTTGGCAAAGTCTGCATGTTGCATTATGTAGTACACCCTTTGCATCCTTGTTGTATTACTGCTATGTGTAGATTGAGAGTTGAGGTTTGCTGCGTTTCTAATTTATATTGGGTAAGTTAAGTTACACTGCATGTAGGAAAAATTTGGCATTTTTTTGCCTGTGGTGGTATGAGTTATTGAAGTAATCATTATTTAATTCCAGTTCACCGACTGATGGCGCTGATGAACAAAAATTTGAACCTAATGACTCTGAAGAATCTGACTTAGAAGTAGAACAACCAACGAAAAGACTGGCACTTCAAGATTCCAACATTCCACGATATCGCAAGGTACAGGAACAACTAATAAGTACACATTTACCAGTCTTTTACCTCTTAAGTAATAGACCCCCAAAGGTGCATTATCACAAATACTGCAACCGACATAATCGTGAAACACATGACTTCTGCTTGCTTCCTAACAGAGTGCTTCACCCAGACCCAGTTGTATCCAGTGAAAACTCAATACATGTTCCTCAGTTTAGGTTTTCCATAATTTATTATTCAATTTTAATGACCTGAAATTTATAATCTCAGTTCTAAAAATGTATTTTATGTATCATGATTGTAATTAATTCTACATAGTGTAACAAATAGGCCCTGGGTTTAACAAATGACAGGGTTTATTGACACTACAGATAGAACAATTAAAACTACAAGGAACAGAGAACACTTCACCAGAGTTTCAAGAATCACTCAACAGATAAGTTGGTTCTTATACATCCAGTACTCTGGGCTTGTAGCCGCGATGCTGGTCCTGAACACAGTACTTCACAGATACACTTCTTCACTTGCACCCCACTATACAGTTGTGCAGTTGCAGGCCACCTTTCACTCAGCCGTTATCACTCACTCACTGCTATGTGCATCTCAGAAGACTCACTATCTGCTGTATTCTTTCTGTCTCACTGTGAGTAGACTGCCTTGCTATCTGCTGTATGCTCGCTCTCTCGCTGTGAGTAGACTCCCTTGCTATCTACAGTATGCTCGCTTTCTCACTGTGAGTAGACTCCCTTGCTATCTGCTGTATGCTCACTATCTTACCGTGAGTAGACTCCCTTGCTATCTGCTGTGTGCTCGCTGTCTCACCGTGATTAGACTCCCTTGCTATCCACTGTACACTCTCTTTCTTGCCGTGGGAAGACTCTCATGCTATCCTCTGTACGCTCGCTATCTCACCATGGGAAGAATGACCACTTGCCATCCACTGTTCTTATATAGCATTTAAATCTTTCTTGAACCTTCCACACTGTTCAAGATAGCACTACAGTGTTCTATCATTTTCTAATATGGGAACGTTCTGGTAGTTTGTCCCTTTAACTTGAAGGCACTGGCATAGTGGCAGGCTTGACATCAGAGGCTTAGTGGGATGTCATACTGCTAGGCACTGCCTCTGTCTGTTACAATACCAACATATGCACATAAAATGTATAAAATTATGATTTATCTGTATACAGAATCTCTCCGGCATGTTTCAGTAAATGTTTGTCATATTCAAGGAGGTGATAATACAGAGGAATTTGTACAACTATAAAATTAACAAGTCAGAACTTATATGTGCAATGTTAAAAATGTAAGCAGCCATATACTTGAAATAGTATATATATATATATATATATATATATGGTGTTGCCGACTTATGACAACATCACTTTTTAATCTGTTAAATACGTGCTTAATTAAGAAGTGGTGTAGTTGAGAAAATCATTAAGAAATTAATTGTAATAAAGAATATCATTTAATTTTCTGGTTTTTCAGGAGTTCCTTGAGGTTCGTCTGATTGGAACAGGCGAGTTTGGCAGTGTGTATGAATGTATTAATAGGCTGGACGGTTGCACCTATGCTGTTAAGAAGAGTATTAAACCCGTTGCTGGCAGCGTGAATGAGTGAGTGTTCCAGTTACTCATTTGCTTTTAGAGATAGTTTATTACTTCAAGTAAAGCCCTAGTAACTAGTTACCTGCACGCTCTTTTATTAAGTTGGTCTGACCATCCGGAAGGAACAAGTAAGAAAAGTTTATTGCTGGTGCTAGTGTCTGCTTCTCCCATTTACATATTTCATTGCAGTAATGTTTAGCTGTGGCTGCTGAGTGGCAAAACAGTAGGTATAGCTGCACACTGGAATAGAATGTTGATCCTACTACAGAGTAAAATGTGGCTGTGAGTAATGTACTTGGGTGTACAGCCAGTTAGTCTCATCCAATATGTGGTTGGAAGAATGCTATTGATAGTTTTCTTGGAGGATCTGAGATTAATTTCTTAGTTTAGTATGATGTCTCATGTAGTAGTGTCATCATATTTTCACACATATTACACACACACACACACATGTGCACATGCACACAGATATATATATATATTAGGGGAAAAACAAAGAGTATGGTGCACAGGTTATTTGCAGCAAGGCTTGCAAATGTACACAGTTTTAAGTTTCAAGTCTTCTGGGCTCTTAGACCTTGTCTGGTAATTAGTTGCAGATATTTTAGAGGAACATAGTGCCTCACTCTTCATGTCAAGCAATTCTTGGGCTGTTTGACTTTGAAGGTGGAGGCACTGTACTCCTCTAAAGTGTTAGTTTATATTTAGTGATTGACACAGTGTAATATTCCCGAAGACTGTGAGACTGCATGCTGTTTATTCATTATGAGGTTAGCAACACTACTTATTTCACACACCATTGTAACTTCACATCTTTCTCATTTGAGTACCTGCTCACAATCACAGTATTTGAGTCCCAAATATGAGGGGATGTTAGATTGTGAGGTACTGGAGCTAAAGCAGTTAGTTTTGTTCCTTACACTCCAGTGTCCCACCAACTTCAGTTTTTAAATGTTCTTACAAAATTGGCTCAAACATTATTTAGAAGGACAGTGTGAGCTTGTGGACTGGAACGCATCTTGAAAATCTGGACCATGAAAAATCACTCCTGACCCCAGACAAAATTTTTGTCAATAGTAGAGCTGCTTTGAATATCCAGTAGACATGTAGTTGTGGATTTAAATTTGGAATGCACTTACAAACTGAACTTCTATATGATACTTAGGGTGACTGTATTTGCTTTAGCAGCCAGTCTTAAACTCATGTTAAGTAAGTTATTGTCCAGGAAAATCAGGAGTGATTTGGACTGACCTGTGCATCTGCTTCTTGTCTGTGCTAACGTGTTTAATGATAAAAACATAAATGCCACTTATAATAATACATTAAATTATGTGTGAATAGAGAAGTTCGTATAGAAATAAACACAGAAGACTGAGCTATGTACATCTGTCATAAAAAGAATACAGGTCAGAATTATAATGTGAAAGTACCAATAAATCATTCACGAATGTAGCGGAGTTGAAATGTACCTATTATATACAGGTAATTTTTAAGAAGCCTGCCATAAAAATAATGTAAAACTTCATAATACAGCGGTCAGTTACTGTTTCCACTTAACTCACACAGTATAGTGATGTAGTTACTGTGTTTGCGTCAGGAGCTGTATGAGTGAAATTGAAATAGTTCTTTTCCCCCCACATTTCAGTGTGCTTCTACTACACTTCTGTTACATCTTGATTTTAATAACAGATTTAATTAAATTAATTCAGTATATGTGCTTGAATGTTCATTAACACTGTTGTGGGAGTCTCAAGTCTTGTGTATGTTGATATAGTTTTATGTTAGAATGTGTTTAGTATTTTAACCATTGGCAAGTATTAATTACTTTATTTAGAAGGATCAAAATTTATTTCTGGTATGTAGATATATGTAATGTACACTTTAGGAAGAAAGTCAGTAGCATCTGGTAGTTTATGCAAAAGGTCAGAATGGTAGCAGGGAGCAAGAGAGGTTGCAAGAGCAGAGATGGAGTCATGTGTGAAGTAGGATAGACAGATAGCTGGAGAGTGAGAAAAATAGAGGTTAGCAAAGGATAGGAGATGCTGCTTGTTAGTTCAAAGGAGAGTTTAGTTTGTTAGGCATTTGTCACTGTCAGGTTAAATGGACTTTGGACTTTGCTGGGACAGTCAAAATTTGAGGTTTTGACACTTTTTTAGATGTTAATCAAGAGGATTTGGCTACTGTGTTGGTTACAGTAGCACATTAATATTGTCTGTTATTATAGTGGGTTTACATGTATTGTATTGAGGGATACCGCGTCAGTCATTTGGAACCAATGGGGAGATAGAATATAAAATTGTAATGTCTTGGACCTATTACAAGATTGCTAAATTTACAAGGGACCAATCAGACTAGTCAGGAAAATTAGAGTAGGGGGATTACTTTGAACAAGGGAAACAGCTTCACTTATTGTAGCCAATGATGCACAAACATTTCTCTTTTCCTAGGGGAAGGGCATGTGATTGTATCACTCCTAATTGTGGCCAGATTTACAGACTAAATTCTCTACCTAGAAATTAATAAGTGTTACTATGAGGGACAGTGTTAAAATAAGTGTATTAAATTGGATTTAAGTGGTTATACCAAATTTCGGAGCATATTTAACTAATATGTCACAAATTTTTATGTGCAGTGGAGCCGCCAAGTGACAAAGTAATATGTGCTATACGTCTAATGCATATCAACAGAACACAGAACAAATGAGCGCTCAGTGACTTGTAATAAATAAGACAACAGACACTTCAAATTCTCAGCTACAACATGAATTGACTTAATAGTTTTTCTTTGCTAATTCCACTACACTCAAACCACATTAGTCCATGTAAATTAGATTCCATGTGAAACTACTGAGTATGGTATGTTGGACGTTTATAGTGTATATATTAATTTTAAATAGACTGCAAATTTAGCAGTAGGATTTACTGTGGGTGACATGCAACTCGGACCTCAAGAGTTGGTCACTTTAGTAGGTAGATAATTTTTTATTGTATTGAACTGGGCATGTTGTAGGAAAACAGCACTGAATGAAGTGTATGCACATGCAGTATTGGGCCAACATCATCATGTAGTGCGCTACTATTCTGCATGGGCAGAAGATAACCACATGATCATACAGAATGAGTTTTGTAATGGTGGAAGTCTAGCAGATGCCATCGAGGAACGTCAGCGAGAAAAAAGGCCTTTTACTGAACCAGAGTTAAGGCGAATATTGCTTCATGTTTCAGAAGGACTAAGGTACGCGGAACTCTCTCAAGTTCCTGATGGAGGCAGAGTTTGTCTTTGAAATGTTGATGTGTTTGAACAATCATAAACAGCTGTCAGCTCAAGATTTTATTATATAGTAACACTGTAAGATGAGTGCACTAAATTGCTCTTGGGCTTTCAGCTGCATCAATAATGGCTAAAAAAATCCATCATTTTTGAGACTTGGTGTGCCATCATCAGGGTCGACTCTGCTGATTTTGACAGAAGCCTTTTACTTCACATAAGTATTAAATAAGATAGATTAGTTTGATATGTTCCATATGCCGTGCATGAATTAGATGTATAAAATATATTAAAAAGAACAACAAATGCACTTTAGTGTCATGAATGTAATTTTGTTATATAGTGACCACTGACATGTTTTGTTCACTCATGTAGCCATCTTCAGGTTGGTAAATGCAAGAATACAAATGTATTTATAGCATTTTGGGATCACTCCTGCATCAAAATCATATGGTTTTGGTTGAATTTCTGGTTAAATGGTAAAACGTTGATGAGTGTAAAATATCATTAGATAAAAATGGTTGTGTGATTTATGGTTCTGTGAAGTGATGTATATAGAAGGTATGTGTGGTAGATCATGATCCAGACTGGTGAAACTACTTGGAACTCAGTTCTGAGTAGTCTGCTGTGCAAACTAGACCATCACTCACCAATCTGGATCCTAATTTACCACACATACCTTCAGTGTACGTTACTCCACAGAACCATACTCCAGACAACCATTTTTAACTTCTAATTTTTATACCCAATGCTGCTGTTTTACCATTTAACCATAATATGACCCAAAAATGTATGATTCTGACTGAGGAGTGACTCTGACACACTATAAATATATTGGTATTTGTGTACTTACCACCCTGAAAATGGCCACTTGAGTGGGTGTTGGTGGTCACTGTATAATAAAATTACATTCATTAAAACAAAGTGCATTTGTTGGTCTTTTTAATAGATTTTGTACAAGATATCTTAGGTTCAGATCTGTGTCAAATACAAAGGAAAGCATTATTGTTCTGCTCTTGGCACCCACTGCAGCTCCACTATATAATTCTGTACCAGACAGTAAGTACTATAAATGTGTAAATGTTGTGTGTTGGAGATGTAATGAAAATATATTTAAATTTCTGAGAACCTAAATTGTTAATGCACTTCCAGCGTATCAGAATATTCCGTGTATTTGCAGGTATATCCATTCAGTGCAGCTGGTACATATGGACATTAAGCCTGGTAACATATTCATTTCACGAGATAAGAGACTGCATGCCTTGAATTATGATTCGGCAGACGATGGCTTTGAGGAGGACGACCCGATCTCCACAGAAGAAGAGATAACTTATAAAATAGGTAATGTATGTGCATGACTGTGAGAGAGAGACCAACATGCTTATATTGTTACTTCTAAAATTAAGATATTCTGCCATGTAGTTGCTTTGTGGGTGGGTTGGGGGGAAGGGTCAAATTTGGCAGTTCATGTGGTCTGCTAATAAAACTTCTGAAGTTATTAAACAAACACTGCCTTGAGTTTGAGAGCAGCATGACGTTCACCATGTAAATATCAAGGGTGGTGTGTAACAAGCACACATATTTTCTCCTTGTCTGTTTTACTCCTGACATCAGTAATGGCCATTAAGAGTAAGAAATTAATGAAGACAATGATTTTCATCTTAATATTTTTAATTGTCTGTGTATTTTGTGACTTTTTTTAAAAAATCCTGTTAAATACACTTACTAGGCTTTATACACCTTGTTTTTTTACATTACAGTAGAACAGAATGGAATACAGAAAGGCAGGCACTGAGTGACCCATGCATTTTGACCATGATCAATACACTACATTATCTCTGACATGTTTCGGTGTATACCAAGCCATAATTAGGGAGACAAATGTAGGGGAACATACATATATTTTACATTTACATTGGAGAGCACTACATATGTATGTCTATGTACACGCGATACATTGTCATCAGATATAATTTGTGCTTACCTTGTTTTGTTAATTCAGTATTAATCTCAGTATATGTGGATATAAGTTCAAGTTTCTTGTCCTTGTTGCTCTTACAGTTATCATAGTGAAATCCATCTGGCTTAGTGCTGTTGTGAAATGTATGAGTAAATATTCATTTTTGCAGTGAAACTTAATAAGTTTAGTCATATATGTAGCACATTAAAAAGAACCTTGAAAAACAAAATCAGAAAAGCAACAAATCATATTTTATAAGATAATGACTGTGCCCCCAGTACTGTTCAGTATTGAAACTTGGGTATTGAAGCAAAAAGATTATTTTTCACCAACTGCTGCAGAAATGTTTTATTTAAGGTCCATTAGAGGCTGTACTTTCACACGGAAGACATTAGGCAAGAACTAAATGTCACTCCCATAGTTTCAAATATTGATAGTGACAGGAAAGGTTAGGGAGAACATTTCCTAAGGGTGGATGGATCATGAATTCGGAAGATTGCCTTTGAATGTACTTCCAGAGGCAGAAGAGATGTGGGGTGTATTGTGAAGTTGAAACAGGGCTAAGGCCTAACTGTTTAAAGGAAGATGATGATGTGTGGATATGATATATTCATAATTAAAATTGAAGTTTAAAATTTATGACAAGCTTGTTCAGTGTATTCAGTTGTGCTGCTGGGGTTGACACATGGTGCGTGATATCCTTGAATTGTGGGATGGGAATGTTAAGCAAATGTGACTGATGATGTCTCATAGATGTTTGGATGCAAAAACAGATCCTGACTTCTACTGCCATATGTATATCTGTATGATAGTTCAATACATTATATAAGCATTTAGTGAATTTTAATCTTCAGTTTTAATCATTAATACATTATATTCATATATATTAGTATTAATACTGAATTAACAATAAACTATAAATGGGAACTATATTATGCCACTATGTCTTTTTTACAATGAGACACATAAGTAAGGCTTCCCAGTGTAATTGTAAAATTATAGTCAGGTCTCATTTTACACAATTTCTTTTTTGTGTGTTTTTGGTTTAACGCAATTTGGCACAGAAGATACACAATCGCTTTTGGTTTAATGCTGTTTGGTCTAGACAATACGTGTCAGAACTTGTCTTGTGTTGTAGGCTAGCAGAAAGCAACATAACTGTCACACAATCAGTGACATATGTGAATTGATTACATTTGTGATATAATCATGCACCTGAATTAGTACCTGATTCAACAGCATTGGCTTTTGTTATAAAAATGAGTGAGAAACATAAATCTACATCATGTAGTGCAATCTAAGTGAAAAATGGGAGAAACAAAATTGGTATTGAAGAGAAATTAGACATTATAAACGGACTTGAAAAAGCTGAGTGAATTGATGGCATATGCCATAATGTTAGATTTGCTGATGTTAGTGTATGTACAATTTCTGGTAATGCTGGTAGAATGAACCCTTTACAGTTGATTGGGAAAACGCTATCCCCATAATTAAATGCCCTCAACAGCTGTATAAAAAAAAAAGTCCTGCAACATCATGTCAGCTTTAAAATTTTCTTCATTTATAATTTCATGTTTCTTTTTCACATTGTGTGTCTAAAAGGCTAGAATAGGCATAAACATTTTTGTGAAACTTAGTTCATGTTAAAATTATCAGTAATAAGGTTTAATTTTTCTTACTAACAGTCTTACGATTTTTCCAGCTTTGGCAAATTAATTAGACATCTTCAGGTATTCCCTATTTTTTACTCATATTGGTGAAGTGAAGCAAATACACAAATGTAAAGGGCCTCCAAGAAGCCTCTGTTTCTTCAGAAAGCTCCTGTAAAAAACACACCCCCTTCACCCCCATTATTTCATTAAGAAAACATTATTCAAGAATGTCTGTTCAGTAATTACAATGGTAGTATTTACTGACATTTGCATGTTGCATGTTCTGCTTTTCCATTTTAGTGTCAGATATGCAGTTTGGTGTGACACACCTTGAAACTTGGGGTAGCACACAACCCTATGTTGCATTCTCACACTTGAGTTTTTTTTTTTTTTTTTTTCCGAAACTCGAATGACACCCAATTTTTTTTTTTGTTTTTTGTTTTTCTTTCTCCTTTTTTTTTTTTTTTATATCTTGGTTTTTTTTTTTTTTTTTTTTGCCGAAACTCGAATGACACCAAATTCTTGTATGTGGTGTATACCAGTGTCTGTTGTGTCTTATGTCAAATCTTTTTAGTTGGTTCATGGATGGAGCTTGTTTTTCTTGTCTTGTGGTCACATCACCAAGTGGGGAAGGGTCTTTATTGGTGTGGGGCAGCTTTGTTTGTTGTAACCCATTCAGACCTCCTGCAAACCTGTGGACTACTGGTCCGGTAGGTCGAAAGTTTGTATTGTTAGTCCAATGTTTGAAGTTTTTGTCAGTAAAGCCATTTGTATCATTGTCAGTGTCACTGTCACTCTGAGCAGAATGTCTTATTCTTCCAATGAATGTGCATCATAGTTCAATTCTAATATCATTCCTGTGATGTCTTGGTCTGTGAGGTTTCTGCTTATAGCCTTACTGCTAAATGTACTTTGATCCAATTCAGCATGCAACAAACCCAAGATCTTCGACTCTGCTCATGATGATTCAAGTGTCTACACTGCCTGGGCTGTCACATGTTATTGCTGTAACAGGCTGAACTGTTGAGTTGAAGATAGACATAAGCATTAACCTACAGTTCCAAATAGTCACAAAGAAATCCTTACAGCAGAATGAAGGATATTTGTCTCTGGTCCCATATTGCACTAACCAGAAAAATAAATGTCTGTATTCATTCCTTTCCTCTCCCACTGACTGTGTATGGTCTCATTTGCCACAGCACCCAAATAAACCAGCACTACCACAAAACCTAAATATCATTATGGGACTGAAACCTAAACAGTGTCTGAGGATATACGAAGACATGTCAGGTCCAGATTTTATAGCACAGCAACTCAGCCTATAGCATAATTTATCATATTTACCTGAATGCAAGACTACTTTAATCTAAGATGATCCCCCCAAAAAAGGGAAGCCAAGGGAAAATGTATTTATCCAAATCTAAGACAACCCCCAAAAATAAAATGTCTGCTAAGAGAAAATATTTTACTGTTAATTTCATACACTTAATTCTTTAACGCTGGATTTAAATCCCCCCGCAGTGACACCGTGTCCAGATTTTTAGAGTGTTGTTTTAATTTTCAATGCTTACTCCTAGAAAAAAAATCATATCTTATAGACTTTTCCTCCAAATGTAAGGAAATAAAATTTCGCAGCGTGTTTATGAATTGATCAATTCGGTAAATAATGTTCACGTTCTTTTGTAATAAATTTAGGCCTCCCTATTGCATGCAGTATATAAAATGTAGTGTAAATATTTTATTACATAATTCTGGCTGCTGCAGAGGTTCCGTGGCACCTTGGGTTGCTCTTCAGTCACCATATACACGCACACACATGCTGGTTGTAATTTCCCGGCTTTACGGATTTGTTTTTGTGTGGTAATGAGTGAAACAAGGCACCACGCACAGACCGACATTACATTTGGCGCACTTGTACACAGTGCCCCTACGCTGGCTGCGCGCTGAACAAACACGGCAGTGGAGTTCGCTGGATTTTGTTGGCTAATGCTGGTTATGGTGGCTGTCAATTCTCATAGCATTTGCTGCAGCCGCACTTGGCTATCCAACCAAACTGGGGGTGGGGCGATCTTGGCTTCTTCCGTCTTCTTTGATCAAATTCCTCACCAGAAGAAGTCTGAAATCTCGGTGGGTACATTTAGCCCCACATGAAGATAACAAAATCCAAATGTTGAGTACTCTTAGATCCAGAAGGTGGAAAAACAATTTCGTGGTCCACTTGAAGTTACGTCGACACATTGAGTAGCTGTTCGCCGTACGATCAGAATTGTCGACATAACTCATGTGCCGGTTATACCGTGCCATGATTTGAGGCTTCACATCTCGCTTGCTGTCATCACAAAAATTCCCATCTTCTGGTGGTGGGTCCATGTTAGTCAGCATGTAAAAGTCTCATCTGTCCTTCCAAGCTAACGCGGTCAGATTTCCCCTGGTCCTCACCCTTACATCGCCCTTTGCCAATTTCTGTTTTTTTGGTCTGAAGTCAGAGGGCATGTCTTTTCTGTTGGGCCGTACTGTCCCGCATGAATGTATTTTACGTCTCAGTAAGTCGTCAAAAAGTCTGGGTGATGAAAAGAAGTTGTCCATAAATAGTTTGTGTCCTAAGCGTTTAACTCTGTAAGTCAAATGTCTAACAGTTGCGTGTGTTGCAGTCATGTCGTCAGTGGCAGAGCATTAGTCTTTACCCAAGTACACTCTCATGTCATACGTATACCCTGATTCGTCACACAGTTTGTAAATTTTGATGCCAAAACGTTTCCTTTTCTTGGGAATGTACTGCCTGAAAATAACCCTGCCCTGGAATTTTACAATTACCTCATCCACTGCCAAATGTCCAAGGGGTTGTAGAATTTAGGGTAAGCCTGATTCAGGATGTCGAAGACGGTCCTTATTTTCCGTAGTCTGGCATATTCCTCGCCTGGGTCGGGTCTCTGTGAATTGTCCGCAAAGTGCAAAAACCGCAGTATGTGTAAAAATGTGTCTCGTCTCATGGTCTTGCCGTAAAACAGTGTGCAGCTGTTTGAGTCTAGACCAGTAGTCATTCAGTGTGTCTTTCACATTGTGTCCTATTTGTAGAGCTAAGGCAATGAAGGTCATTATGTTAGGCAACATAATGTCAGGCAGTTGGTGGCTAGGTCCGGCTTGTCTGTCCAAGTGTTGCTGGTAGTATAAGTTTGACTGTTCCACTAGCAGCTGAAAAATTTCTGTGAAAAACAGCATCAACACAGCCAGTGGTGAGCTGTCTTTGTTGATGTGTAGAGCCTTACTGTTTTTCAAGCCTTTTGCTGGACCAACAAATGGATGGATTTTTATGTTCCTTCCTTGAGGCAGTCCCCAGGTTGGTGATCCTCCGCCACTTGTTGCAGCTTGGGGCTCGGCTTCTTGTGGTGAGGCTTCTTGTTCTTCATATTCATAAAATTCATCTTCTAAATTGCTAGCCTCAGCACCTGATTCCGAGTCTGTGTCAGCAACCAGAATTTCACTGATGGTTAGCTTGTCCAGTTTTATTTCCTTTGCTGCCATCGCACCACGTACTGTAGTGACTCAGATTGTTTTGTATGGCTGGTGCCATAGCTGCAGAAACCTAATGCCTCGAAGATAGAATAAGCTTATAGGGTGACAGCAAAACAGATCTAAAGCTACGATTTGAATGCTGGGTAAAATTCTGCTAGTCAAGGGTGTCCACGTCATTTTCGCTAAATTTCACGACTGTGTGTTGCACATTAGGGCCCCACGGTCCCTACTAAGTGTCCCAGAACTACAACAGGCACACCTGTGAGCCCATCTGTAGCTGTAAACATCGATTTTCGTGGATATCTCCAGTTTTTGTGCATTGGTTTGATCCGTAAGTTCACTTTACAGTATGCCACTGAAAACCTTTCAGACGGTCAATTAGTGCTGGTTACATAGTCCACTGTTGATATTCAGCTCTATTCAACCTACACTCAGCTCCAGTGCGAACGATAAACAGAAGGGTGCTGTGTTCTAAAATTATAACTCAGCTGACACATGACATAGAAGTCTAGGCAGCTTTGGGGGGATAGTGCAGAGGAGGGGAAGAAACTCTCACACCAAAAGCAGCCTTGACATTTAGGTGACCTACCACATGCAAATCCATAGCTGTCCAAGATGCAGCGATGAACAAAGTCCTTCCAAATTCGACACATATTGGTGACCCCGTAAGGGGACGTTAGGATGTGCGGTCGATTTAAATCCCTCCCTGCGCAACCCATTAAGGGGTTGTGTGGCTTTGAACGGTTAATACACAAAGAATATCTGATTCTATCTGCCTTCACTAATCAGTGTTACTGTCTCCATTTTCACAGACAGTGTCTTCATCTTCCTCACATTAACTCCAAACATTCCCATCCTCCTCACTGCCATTCCACAGCATATCATTAGTAGTCCCATGCATTGCATTGGATATACAGCACTTCTTAAAACCCGTCACAGTCACTTCTGGTGAGATGCGCTGCCATGCCATTCTGATCCACACTGACTAAATACTATATTTATATTTCTTGGATTATAAACTTACTTCAACCTGTGAAGATTCACAGTTTTCTCCACAGATGGTATTAATGGTCTTAAGAATTTAAATACATGTGTTCTTGTTTTTTGTGTCTTGCCTGTGGTCTGATCAAGCTGAGTTTGTGGATCTTCTTATGACTTTTAATTGGTGGATTGGTCCAGGTTTTATTTTAAACTCTGTTAGTTAATTTTTATTTTTCAATAGCCATTTTCCTTATACTACCCTTAGACTTAATCTCTTCTCAGGTACGTATCTTTCAAGTAACTGTTTCTGTGGTGCCAAGTGATCGAGAATTACTTAATCTAAGGTGTGTACCAGGTTATGTGCTTCTTCGCCTGAAAATGGGAACAGAGCTGGCTTCTGCCATTGTGTGTCATTAAGAAATTAGATGACTGACAAAGTCCAGAAGAGAAAATTGTGTCAGTTAACTCTTGTCGGACTCTGTTCTCTCTTTTGGGTTTCTTGACCCGTGATGCTGGGACCAGTAGATTGTCCTGAAATGTCGGTGAAGAATTACCACTCTGTGCTGTGTTATATCTCAGAGGAGTTTAGATCTCACATGGTTTGGTGATGCAGGCCTTGGTTTAGCTCCACATGATCCAGGTCATATTGATCCAGTTTGATTCAGACTGGTTTGGTGCTTCATACACGAATTTGAGATGACCTCACTTATTTAAGCACCCAGTTTATTGAAAAACTTTGTCTTCCATTCGAGTAAATACGGTAGTTGAGAAGAATAATTGTAGAAAATTAAAATGAGAGTGAAAAATAAACAAAATGACAATGACCTTCAACTAAGCTTCATAAAAATAGGTGGATTTTCTTTAAACTTGTGGAGTGGCTAGATGGATCTTTCTTAAGCATGTACTTTTTATTTGAAGTTTTTCACTCTATAAAGTATGTAATAAAATGGATAATATTAGCAGATGTAGCAATGGGCATTCAAAGTGAAAAGTATCCTGGCCATCAACAACTACTTTGATATTAAATCTCTTGTACTTTAAAGGTTAAAGTAAGTGTTATTCAGGAACTGAAGTGTTTGTGTGGCAAGACAACCACAGTTGTGATGGACTGAACTGTACCAAATGCTATGGATATGAGTCTCTTACATTTTTGTTGCATTAGGAATAAGTAAATGTGTTGTATTGAAATGTATATATACTGTATAGAAATGTATAATTACTCCTTATACATGAGATATATACTCTGAAGGTCTATATCTCCACTGGTGGTATAGTTATACACTATATAGGATGAGGTTATCAATCCTCTAACCCCTATGAAATACACTGTTGTAAATGGGGATTTTTTGTTCCATTTGTGTGACCTTTTTCAGGAACATAAATCTGGTGTAAAATAAGATCTGCCTGTATATAATTTCCCTTGTATTTCTGTCCGTGTTGATGCTTGATATGAGCCACAACATGTCGGAGATACCGTGATATAAAGTACTAAGGTGTATATAGAGGAATACGTGTATTTAGTTGGATTTTAAAGACAATGAGTTTCATATTGAAAGTTGTGATAATTGTGTGTGTGTGCGCGCGCGAGCGCGTGCGTGTGTGCATGTGGATGAAGATCGTGAAGAATGTTGGAAATTACAGTATATATAAAGCTGGAAAGGGTTGGCATGACTGTTTGAATGATAAGTAAACAAAAGTGGAATATTTAGTCTCCAAAATTCTTTGACAGATATAGAAGTCTCCAGAGGAATTTGAGGCACACATTCGTCAAAATTCTATTTTGCAAATATGAATCTTTTTTTTAAAAGAATCATTGTTTGGTGGGCCATTATAGTCTCCATCTGGAACTACATATGGCAAGATGTGCTGTTTTGGCTGATGAATGTTGAAGAAATGTTGGACCACCATTATGAAATATGCTGGCATGTGTGTATACTGACTGATGTGCCTGTCATGTCATACAGGTGATCTGGGCCATGTGACATCTGTGAGCAACCCGCAAGTGGAAGAGGGAGACTGCCGGTACTTGCCATGTGAGATTCTGCACGAAGACTTTAGCCACCTCACAAAGGCAGACATTTTTGCTCTGGGTTGGTAGTGTGTCTTTTATAAATAGGTTACTTGTATCTGTTATTTACTGTACTTTTTTTATGTATTTTAAGAGTATAGCCCTTTATATATCCCCTCCATAGCTAGTGATACTGCATCATAGAACATCTACACAGCTATGTAGTGGCAGGTTTGTAACATAGTGTATTAGCCAGACTGTAAGATGCACTGGCATAACCTGCCTAAAATCTGCGTGTATATCATCAACAGAAGATATTTCCCACATCTTCTATCATGAAAATTTTCCCCCTGAAATCTGGTTGAATCCTGTACTTTGGAAAATACAGCGAGTTGTGGTTTTAAAAAAAAATAAGTACAGTCAGTTATTAAAACATTATTCATAGGAAAAATTGTACAGTGTAGGATTTTCAGTAATGCACATGGGATGGAAATAAGTAGACTTACTTCACAGTCACCCCACTTTAATTTTTGGCACCTAATATCATGTACACCTATCACACAGTGCAGTGCTATGTGTGCTGAATGATGGGTATAGCCAGCTGCATATCATGGCCTTTATTGTGTAGCTGCTGTTGAAATTACAGTCTTCTGCACTTCACACCAGGCATTTAATTCCTATGCCAAAGGGTTAACCTTTATTGTCATAAGTGACCATAATCTAGTCGTTAATGTGTAGTGCTCATTGGCCTGGGAGGCTACATACAGGTTCCCGTGGGTGTCATCTGTAGTGTTCTGCAAGCAATGTTGCAAAATAAGTCTTTTTTGTTACATACCTATTTGGTGAGATGTTTTCTGATTCCACTATTAAATAAATGAATACGGATGTTTGTGTCAGCCAAACATGAGCTACAAAATCTGGTTTTTGTCATATCTTGTATCTTGGAATTCAAAGCCATATCCCATGCTTTCATAACAATCCAGTACTTCACAAGTTGTACAAGTTTAAAACTGTAATTTGTATAATTTATTGTATGGATTGGTGCATACCAGAAATTTAATTGGCTATGCCCAGCAGAAAATCCGTTGTCATTATGAAGTACCATGGACATTTAAGCTTGGTGGATAAAGGTTGAGCAATTTTATGTATGTTAGGGAGTTACTTTTCCATTGTGTCATACCTGTGTTCTGTGATGTAGGTCTGACCATTTATGAGGCTGGTGGAGGAGGACCACTACCAAAGAATGGTGAAGAATGGCATAACATACGAGAAGGCAAGGTAAAAGAGTTGCAGCACCATAGCCGAGACTTCAATGATCTGATAAAGGTAAGGCATGTGAAAGGGATAAGGAAATGAAACCTTTTGTTTGATATATTTATTTTCCCTAGTAGTTTGTCTTTTTTTAGGTAAAACTACTGTAAGAATTTAGTCTTTAGTTACTTTCAGTCTTTGCATATCTTTCATGGAGAGCAAAATTCAGAGCATATGAAATTAGTAACACTGCTTTCCAAATATTTTAATCTTTGGTTTCACAGTCTCACTCTTATCATGGGCTAAGCAATGTGGTTTCTTTGTAACAGCAAATGATTCATCCTAATCCTGAAATGCGCCCTTCAGCCATCAGCCTTATTCAGCATCGTGTGCTTTGTCCATTTGGGAACAAATCAAAAGCACAGTTACGCAGAGAACTAAATGCTGAGAAGCTGAAAAATGAGATTCTGTCTAAGCAGCTTGAAAGTGCTGAGAAGTGTTTCAAGTCCTTACCTACTAACGTTATTCAGCAATTCACTGGGAACCCTTTGGACTCCACTGAAGGCCAACGACCAGTCTCCACTCGGACATCAAGATTGATTGGGAAGAAAGTGAATCGGAGTCACAGCACAACCAATTTCTAAACTTTGGGGTAACATTACAAATTACTTTTAAATAATTATCAGAATTTACAATATATTTCAGTTCTTAATGGTCTTCCTGTGCTACTAATTAATATTCCTGGGTGATTCTTGAAATATGCAGAATTCATTTTCACTGCTTTAATTTGCAGCGTAGGAATGAAATGGGAATGTGTTGTAAATTGTACTATTTCATTTTTATCATAATCTTGGTCTTGTGTCTTTTAAAGAATACCCTGTGATATGAGGCTTCATACAGTTTTATGGTTTGGAATCAAGTTAAATTCAGTAGATCATAATTCTTTGTGTTTCATATCAATTTGTTGGGCATTATTCAGTTTTGTAAGACTAAGACCAAATAATTTCCACATACTTTAAAAGTGTTCCAGGTGCATTCTAGTAAGTAGATGCATATTTACTATTTTAGTAGTTTGTCTTACTCTGCTGCAGAAGTTTTTAGAAGGTGGTATGGGCCTAAAGACATGAAAAATTTCCATTCAGCAGGATTTAGAATTCCTGAGGATTCAAGTCTTCTGATATGTGACACTGTGTCATCAGGAACCACCCACCCAACAACCCAGTGTCACATCCAAGATGACCTGAATCTTCAGAAGCAGTGCTGTGAGAAATACACATCTCACTTTGGAGTTCTTATTGCACTTACAAATTGAATAGCATGACGTTGGTAACATACATAAAGGTTCCCCTTTTCCTAAAGTTTTACTGCATGAAAATGTTCTGGTTGACAGATTTTTAATGTAGCCTGGTCTCATTTGTCTTGGCGTGTTGTTTGCTGGATCAGTATTCTATCAGCATCTGAAGATATTACTTGCAGAATCAGAATTAATGCCAATATTTTCTCGTTATGCTTTCCACATATGAACAGAAGTGATTATATTTGTGTTGAAAGCATAGTATTTGGTCTTTATGCATTTAGAAAATTATTTTCCTTACACTGACACAGGTGAATTTTTCAAGAAACATAATGTTACCATTAGCCCTGTTTATTTCTTTGTAAGACTACTGTTTGAATGTATTCATTTCTCAACTTTTTCTTGAAATTGACATTCAGCACTACAACTGTTTGTTGTATGGCATGTGGTAGACTGGTGTAAATTTGAGAGTGAATTTACCACATTATTCTGATGCAGAGGAGCTTATCTGGAAGCTAAAAATTATCATTATTAGGACCTGTACACCACATCAGTACAGTATCCTACTGCCATGTTGTACCTTGTATAATTGGAAGAGTTCATACCTTCAAAAGAATTTGCCCTAAGACTTAGAAGTACTACAATTTTTAATCATTGCATAGTTCATAATTTTGGACTGTTGTAAACAAATTACTGGTATCTCAGCATAGACACACACTTCATTATGCATTCCATACTTTTGAGTTTTCAAATTTCATTTTTCAGTTGAATGAATAGGCTTTATGTTTTGGACTCTGTGAGAAATATAAACGTAATCAGAACTCCTTATCTTTTCATATATTTACTGTGAATCTCAGATGAAAGCATCACTGTAATTTAATAATGAGTGTCTTTCACGTCTGTAGTTTTATCTGAAAGAATCCAGAAAGAAGAATCAACTTGTATTGTATTTATGAAAATCCCTAGGCAGTGGTTCTCAGCCTTTTGGTGTTTGCCATAAAGTGGGGTGGTCATTTGCCCCACACATCAGAATTAGAATAGTGAAGTAAAATTTATAAAAAGAGTTCACCTTTTTTAAAATAATGCAATTTATTGTTTAAAACATACAATTACTTTTAAAGCAGAAAGATTTAATTTTGATATAAACATCAGTTTAAGAAAGTTAAGTGCCCTTTCTGCTTTGCATACTTCATTTAACCCTCATCTACTTTCTTAATTTTGTGTGTGTATAAGTAATGCCCATATAACTTTCCATTTTCAAAATTGATATCTTTTAGGCTTTTGTCAATTAATACCATTTACCAAGCTTTTATATATAATATTATTATTGAAATAATTCATGTGTGTGATCAATCAGCTGTTCAACTCTGAGCAGTATTATAAACAATGGGTACACTTCTTCATGGTGCTGTAGTCTTTGCTGTTATAGGATACGTGCATAAATTGTGATATGACTCATTGAGATGGTATGACCCAGATTTGTTCAAAACATAAAAAGAAGAGATGGCATTGTGATTTACATGGAATATGAGATTAGAGATGAAACTGAAATATTATGCCTGTTAACAAATTCTTACTGTTATTGACTGGTAACATAAATAAAAACATAATAGTATTCGCTTTAACTCTTTCCATCCTTATGTTGATGCATGTACAATATTTTAGGTACCTGTTTTGTCATCTGTTATTGAAAATTTGTAGTGTTTTGACATGCTGTTGACTCATATGATATAAATTCATGAACACATACAGTGAAACCCTCTTAAGATGTTTCTCCAAATATTCAACAAATTTAGGTTACTAAGCAGGAAAAAATCTTAAAGAATAAACCTGAAAATGATTTCAATTTGTATTGAAATTGACATTGCCATTACTAGAAGATAATACTATATAAATTCCATGTTCAGTAATTCATATTCACCATCATACCACACATCATGTCTTAACTTTATTAGTGACTTGAACACATTCTTGAACAAAAGACAGGATTTTTCTGTTATAGGCACAGCTGGTAAATGAAGAGCCTGGTCTTGCTGTAACTGTTCTTTAAATACCAATTCTACCATAATATATTTTGCTGTTTTCATCTGCTTTTTGATCGCAACTGTTCACTTAGTAGTGGAGTAGTGTGCCTCGCATTTTAAGTTGGCGCAGATATGCAAAGTTCTGAAGCAATTATTTTTTTGTGATGAAAATTTAAAGTAGCATTTAGAGGACTCATAATATCCAGCTTTCCTTGAATTGAGAGCAGCTTACATTTTATGCCAGTTTGGATGTGGCCATGCTAATCAAATGTTCAGTAATTAATGGCTCTACAGAATGAAAATCATACACATATGAGCAGTTTGAAGTGATCATAAACAGTAAATAAATTTTTCACACAGAATACTTCATATTATTGAAATTAAAGTAAAACATGTACAGTCACAACATGCTGCATTAAATCCCTGCTCATCAGTGATGTAAATTACTCACAAGACATGCTGTTGCATCACAATGTGTGCAATTCACGTGTGGAAATAGATTATGGTGCATTTGGAATGCGATGTCTTATCCCACCCCCAAATTTCCACAGATTAACACTGACTTGCTTATGTGTACCTCTGATTTGTGGTGGAAACAACTGTGGAGTTTAATCTTTACAAACTACAAGTGTTATTTTATCACTGTAACTAGGAGAAGGTATGTAGTCAAACACAACTTAAGTTGTGTTTGACTACATACCTTCTCCTAGTTTCACACACACAACGGGGATGACACACTTCCTAGATTTATCACTGTAAGTTGGTAACAGACTGAATGAATGGGGACTTGTTAAGATTTTGATATGAAAATTTAGTGGGTGAAACCTCATTGCACCATGAAAGTTTTGAACTTAGGCGGGAAATTCTCTGAAGTAGGATGTATATTAAAAGGACATAATATATGTAAATTATATGGAAAGTTTTGGTACTAAATTGTTCCATATTTCTTAAGCGGGTTTTACTGTATATAATGGACACTTTAACTTGCCCATAGTCAGTGTTTAGCAGAGTTTTGAGCAAACATGTTAAACATGGCATTATTGGAATGGGAATGGTTAAAATTTTACCGGTCATCTATTTTCTTACAAGTGACTAACATTTTAGGAACATTTGTTTATATTCTCTTTTGTGCCTATATTTCTTATAAAAAATACATTGTACTGACACTGGTAAGTGCTTTTTTTTTTTGTGGGGAGGTGTAGTTTCCCTGTAACATTATGGAACTGTTGTTGCTGTCTTTTGCATGGAAATTAACTTGTAACAAGGTTTCATTTGTGGACTTAAAATTGGCCTGTTGATTTCTTCTGTATACTCCGATTAGTGCCTCTGCATAGCTTAGTGGGCCCATCTTGTAGTGTAACGTACTGAATGTGAGATGGTACAGACAGTTAAAGAGGTGCAAGTGGAATCTACTTACAAAAGAGTCCCATCAGATCTGAACATCTTTTCTATTTATAGATAAAAAATATTATACTGTGATAGGAGTCTTACTGGGTATGTAATAAACTCTTCCTACATATGTATATTTACAGGTAATAAATTCACCATTCACGTATATGTGTTTACACATGTACATTACACTACTTTTGCTCTCTTTTCCAGACTTGTCTATCATGACAGTATGCTGCATATATTTTGTTGTTCTTTCCATTGTGACAGGAATATTCCCTTTTGGATAATTCTGGGAAAAGCAGTTCTGCTTAAGTTTTGTGAATATAAAATAATAAATATTAACAGAAGAATATTTTGCTGTAGGTTTTATTCTGTATTTTTGAGACCAGACAATTTTTATGTAGGTCATCATTTCACTCATTTCATTTTAGACTGGTTTTTCCAACTGAAGTAGTATCATGACAGTTATATGATGGCTGTCCCATTTAAAGACACACATGGAATCTGAATAAAGAAACATGCTGTTACTGGATGTTGTATATGATCAATTGATGACTTTGAATTTTTGCATTTTGTTTCTTTTCCTGGCAGGTTTTTTTTTGTTACAGCTGCACAAGGAAAGTAGTGTAGTTGTTTTTGTTTGGTGCTTAAGCTAATTGGTAAAGGGTAAGTTGTTTTTAATTGATTTACCAATTACTTGTAATGTGCAGTAGTACTGACTGTTTGACTGCTGTAATGCAAAAAAGCCTGTAAGGGAAACAGAAATATTTGGGAATTTCATTCAGTTCCCCTATTCAGTTTTCACATATATTTCTGGTTTTTCAGATAGAAAAATTGGAACATAAAACATTAATATTATTTAGCACATGGACTCATACCTTCTGTTGAAATGTGAAGGCTAAGAAGAAACTCTTCCACAAAATGTGTACTCACAGGTGGTCTTCAAATCATGAAAAGTAAAAAAGATGTGATTTCTATTTTCCACTACAGAGTCATAGGTTTGTAAATACTGATGTCAATTGTCAGGACGAATGATGGATTTTGGATGGAAATTTGAATCCCATTGGTCACTGCAGCTTCGATGGATCCTGCGTTGTATTTGCATGTATTCATTTGGCTTCAAAAATACAGGTCTAAAATAGAGCTATAGTACCTGTTCTTTGCTTTTGTGATACAAGCATTTTACAACTTTATTTACCTTCCCAGTCTGTAGTTGTAAGACATACCATATGTAAAGCTAGCAGGTAATATTTTGGTTTGATTACATAATTTTTATCTCACATTTTTCTGTTTTGCTCCTCATTTTTAGTCAAGAAAGGTTTTTTCATTGAATCGGAATAATTTATTACCCCACGTAACCATAGTGTATGCATTATTTCTAAACAGTCTAGAAGCATGCTGAGGTACCGTGGATGTCGTTTGTAGGAGGCAGCATTCTTTCCCAACAAGTTAACTAATATGTTAATATCCTCCAGTCTTTGTTCCTTCAGTTAATTTAAGAAGTTACAAATGTATGCAAGTGGATTTCAATTTTATTGAAAATGGATTCCACTTCTGTCCATTTGATTCCACTTGTTCAGATGTGTTTCTGAACAAAACCTGAAATGTCTGATTGGTCACACTGATTATCTGTTAATGAATATGACCAGTGATAAGTCATAGTCTTTGCACAACATTCCATTAGTTCTGTATTATTTGTTGCAGTTGTTCATGATTGAATTAGCCTTAGGGGGCCTCAGAGAGATGTCACATGTAAAGTTACTGTGCTGTACATTGGGTGTAGAATACATTATTTTTCCTACATGGTATTCCATTTGGTGATAAAAGGCAGAGTGTGGTGCTGCCTGCAATTAGATGCTGTTTTATGTCTGACAATTAGCTAGCTATAGTGCATTAAATGTATCATGACCTTAATTTTTGCTGGTTTAACCCTCTTGTTGCTAACATGAATGTTATGTATGGAACAGTACTGATATAACATGTCATGTAAGCAATGACAGGATTAAGCTTTTCTCTTTCAGCATAAATAATTTTTTTTTGTATGGCATTAAGCATGATATAGAAATGTTCCTTGTAGGCATACGAGGTGAAATTTCATAATGCTGTGGTCTGACATTGTTCATTTCACAGTTATACAACTACATTTCAAAATGCTGTTTGACAGTATTCAGTTCACAATTAGACAGTAAAAATTTTATTACTTGAAGTATAAACATGAAGTCTGACAATTTGCTTTTTATTACACTTTTAAGTGCTCAGCTATTAGGAAGTCAATTATTATATGTATTTCAAAATTAGTACCCTAATTTTCCATTTGGAACATGTGGTCTAAACTGATATTTAGTTTTTCTGACAAGTTTGGCGGTATGAACTTAGGTAGTTTTGTGGAAACTTGGTGAACTTGATTAATTCATGTGATGTGTATGTTTGTTTGTTACTTGATACAACATTGTGATGTGTAGAAAATTTGTAATGTGACTTGAGATTTTGGCGTATGTTTAATAATGTTATATTTATACTTAGCACTTTGCTGTAAGACATTCCTAGCAGTGAGGAATGTTAATGTTGGTCTTCATTCCATTTCCATTCCATCTACAGCCCCTTCTGGGCCCTGGCCTCCCTCAGAAGATTCCTCCATTCTTCTCTGTCTTCTGCTTGTTTCCTCCATCCTCGTATTCCCAAGATCTGTGATGTGTCCCTCCGGATGACATCTTCCCATCCTGTTCTTGGTGTTCTCACTGGTCTTGTATTGGTCTTAATTAGGTTATTAGAATCTCAGCTCTGATAGCAAGAGAAGTCATTTCTCTTCCTGTCAGATATGGTGGCAGCTGAAGTGTGATACTGGACCTACATTCTTTGATATAACTGGATGTGAATTTTCTTTCCCTTGTTCTGGTAGAGTCACGTGGCTTCTGTGTTATCTCCATCTCATCTGATGGCATGAAAGAGTCTACATTTCATCTTGAGTGCACATCTGCTTGTGGCCCATATTACAGAAGTTCCCATATGAATGCATTATGCTATTGTGTAACTGTACTGTTTTTATCTGCCCCTAAGACAGTTTAATTAAATTCTCATATTCATGCTTACTCACCTTTTAATCAGGATCAGAGGTAAACATTGACTTCATATTCTCCCACACACTCATTTTTGCCTTGTCTTCTGCAGTTTCAGGTCACCTGTAGTATGATACGTACAGTATCTAGCACTTTTGGCTTGACTCCATGTAGCAGAATACTTTTAGGAAGCTAATAGTAGTTGCTCATCTGGCCAAGCAACCAGCCGTTTTATGGAATCTGATGATTTGTTCGTGTGTTTATAAAAGCCTGTCACAAGCTAATTAAATTTTGTACTCTTGTACTCTGTTTCATATCCTTTCCAATATTACCAACTGACATCTAGATACTAACAGCATTTTCTTCTTACTGGGTTTTCTGGCTGATCTACATTTTCTCTTTTAAGCTTCCTGTCTGCACAGTATCCTTTCTCTTTTAAGCTTCCTGTCTGCACAGTATCCCTACACAGTAAAATACATAGAAATTGAAAGGTTTTTCCAGTTATATCATGGATCTGAAGAAGTTACTATGGGTATGGTTCTTTCAGTTTGTCTTGCATTGGAGTTGTAGTCTAGGAATGATAATTAAAATATTGCCTCATAGTATCTTAAATCAGTGACAACTGTTCTCAAATTGCCAACACTTCACTAGGTCCAAGATCCATAATTGTACAATTTATTAGATTCGAATGACTGTATAGCCTTTTTATTTAAACTTTTAATATGTAATGCTTTTAAACTCAGGAATATTTTATGTGGTGAGTAATTTGTTTAAGAATAATAACCACAATTTCTGTAAAATATATGTGATTTACAATAAGAAATAAAGTTTTGTATTTTGTAAGGCACATGAACAATTATTTAAACTGCTTAAAATTTCCTTCCCCTATGTTTGTCTCCATTTGACTTTTTAGACTAGCACACTAACCTTAATCACTGAACTACAGCCTGATTAACCAATTGAAAGTGGTGTTATTGGGATTAAAAACAGTGGGAGAGAGATTTCATTAGCCTTACATCTAAAAATAGTAAGGCTGTGATAAACTATTGTAATGTGGTGCGACGGTCGTCCTAACCACCGACACCATTACCTAGAAAGGGTATCCGCTGCCACCACTTTGGACATTACTATGACGTATTTCACTATGTAACATATTCTATGACACTACAACATATTATATAAATATACAACACTAAAGAAGGTACAATAATCCAATCAAATCTAAAGCACAGCATAGGGTACTTCTCCTAGAGAAAGATTACAATTTCCTATAAAGGAATTTCCATAAGGAAAGTCTGATCACCTCAAAAAAAACCAAATATAATCCGAATCATTTCTACATTTCAATTTGGTACAGAACAACTTAACCATGCTTACCTGGCATGATAATTAGCAACAAAGCCCACATCTTATAAATTTTGCTCCTTCTCTGCTTCCCCAGACGTCTGTTGTTACCGAAGGTTCAACAAAGACTTTCTCTCGTTGTTACCGAAGGTTCAACAAAGACTTTCTCTCGTTGCTTTACAAAACCACACCACGCTTCTCAGCCAAAGTCAGCATTTCCTGCATTCACCTAGCAACAGTTTTCTGCAGCTTCAACTATTTGCTGTTGCTATGTGTGTGATAGGTGATCTGGACTTCCTGTTTGTTCGACAGGGAGATGCACCCAGCCATCCTTAAAATACTACCAACATATATGAAATATATAAAATGAAATGAAATAGAATAAAATAAAGTGTTCTCTACAAGGCACTACACTATTAATTTTTTTTTTTTGACTAGGAAGTCAAACAGTGACAGGACATCTGCTGTTTAGCACACCTATTCATATTTTCCATGTACTGACTTCTATATTATCTTCATACACTGGAAGTAGTTAAGCAGCTCTGCTGACTTGCAGTGTGTGAGATTAATAAAGCCTCCACTGAAAGTGTTTCACTTCCACCACTATCCAGTTTGGGCATCTTGACTCAGACACAGACAAGGTTCAAGTGAAATATTTTTTGTGCCCATAAATGGTAGATCATTTACAGATGATGTCTCACCTGTTGAGAATAGGGATGGGTAGGCGGTATGTCTTAGCACTCTGGAATTTATGACATTCTGTGTGAGAACAGTGTCTTTAGAATCAGTTTCTTTGAAATGCTTCATGCAACTTTATTTCAGAGACTGGAAACATTTCATGGCTTGTTGACTTTAAATTCCCACAGTTTGAATTTTTTCTTATTTATCAAAGTTGAAAATTGTGAACTGTATTCTGATTTGTGCTTACTTTCCATATGGATTTACTTTCGAACACACAAGACTGCTTGGGCATTATGAAATAATATAGTCACTTAATAACTATGGCAACAAATTAACCATGTAAAATGAAAGAAAACTGATTTGTAACACTGAGTGTACAACACACACGGTTATAGTGCTGCCATCTTGGTCCACACATGACAGTGCCATAGAGCAATGTTTGTATCTTGTGAACTAAGTACAATAGCATAATTTTGGAAAGTATGTTTTTTATTTTTTGTTATCATTATCTGATTAATAAGTCATCTGTAACCTGTACTGTTCCTTCAGAAGTTATACAAAATCATGGGCAGCAGCAGATACTGACCAATGACATTTTATCTTACATCTGCCATACTGTTGTACAATAACTATGAACTCCAAATTATACATGAATGAACAAATGTATAAACTATATAAAAATAAAATAATAACATAATGCAACAACAAATAAGATTTAAGGGATATACAGCACAAATCATGAATTACTATGACCCTAACAGCAGTACTTTTCTCTCAGTTATTCCACATTTTGCTACAGTTTCAGATATATACAGCCACCATCAGGTTAATGACCAAATGCTTCTTAGCTTTAAAACATAAATGTGGGATCCTAAGTTTTCACACAATTGTTAAAAACATTTATATTTAGGCCCTCTGTGTTAGGGACAATTATGTTGAAACTTTGGATCTGAAGTTTATCAGGTACTTGTTTAATATTAGAGAGGTTATTAGCCTGATGATGGCTTAGTGTAGTTGAAAAAATATAGAAAACCTGGAAGAACCCTAAGTATATTGTATGATATATCTCGAGTCAGCTCTAGTAATTCATAATTTGTGGTACATATACTTTAATTCTAGTCAACAGCACAGTGGAATGTTTTTAACTTAACAAAACTTGCACTTTCTTGGACTGTAACAAGAAACTTCATGGCACTGGACATGACAGTTAACAGTAATCCCTTACTGAATATAAATGTAAGGGAATATGGTTAGTATTGTCTAAAAACAATATACCAAATAGGTGCAGTAGTTCTGTATGTGATAAAAAATGTTATCATGCAACAAAGAGGTCTGTGGAATGTGGGAAAATGAGTAATGGGGCAAGGCATGTAACAGTAAAGTTCACCCTATAGCCTGCCACGAAGGTACAGAGGGGGAGTAGAGGTTTAGCTCTTCTCTTTCTTTAACCCCAGTGCTAGGTGAGAGCAAATAACAGTATAAACTTAATATTTTACATCTTCTGTGCAATAAGTAATATACAAAACTAACTGCATAGTTGTGTCTTCTATAAAGTGGAATAACAGTGTATTTCGTTGTGTTAACTTGCATATGAGTTAAAGTTTTGTATTCAATTCAGAGAAAAGTGTCACAAAACTTTGTGTCTTAATTATACTGATTACAGTAGCCATGGGATTACTGTGTTTTATTCCAAGGTGTGCAGCTTCAATAAATAATCAAAATTCTGTAATGGAAAATTACCTTGTAGTAATCTTTCTTGGGTAAAACCTTACACTGAAACATCAACATTTACAGTGCAACGTCATGATACTTCTGCAGATCGTCAGATTCAGACAGGGAGGACTTGCTCTTGTTGACAAACTTAGGTTGGCCATAAAGGCAAAAGGCATGTGGCTGCAGAACATTATAAACCCTGCCTTCACAGCACAAACTACCACCACCATTGTGACAGTATCGTAAATTGTTCAGCTCATCTAAAGAACCTGCGTGTCTTAACCGTGTGTTGCATCTTAGCACTCTTCTGTCTAAGCTTTGGGTTGCATTCACAGGGACATTGTCTGCTGTTGTGTATGAGTTCATTCTCCAGAGGTTGCTGTTGCTGAGGTCTCCAAGGGACTGTGACTTGCTAAACCTATACTGCGGTTGCTCCATATCTCTGAACATACCAGCAGCAAGCATCCCATTAAAAGTATCAGCACTGAATTCACTCACCATGCATGGGATATTAAGTGCCCTGAAGTTATGCTGATTTGCTGTAGTACCACAACTTACATGGCGGTGAACCACAGAGGGTGATCTGGCAGTAAAAAGAATAAAATAATGCAAAGACTAAGTAAGCCACGTGTCTTATTAAACTGTGTAACGTTTCCTGACTTGAGTGGCACATCACAGAAGGCAATTAAAATTCAGACAAAACTACCTTAAATACAACTACAAAACATACTCTAAATATGAGCTTCTAGTTTAGTGCATAAAAGTGTATCTCAATTACAAAAAAGTAAATAAGACTCCATCTTATAACAATATATGGTTGGAACTTGGAAAGAATGCTTGTCACATGCAGGACACAAATGTTAATTTACCTGGTAGGTTTAGGTCTAGTGGCAGTTGATGCTATAATACCGAGACTAGTGGTTGATCCTACAAATGCAGCATTTGTGTAACCAGCTGCTGGAAATATTCCATTCTTGTGATGCCCATTACTTGTAATATTGGTTGCACTGCTTCCACTGTCCACAAGGATTGAAGCCTGCAATACACACAATGTATGTATAACATAACACTGAGGCGCTTTTGTGCAACCATTGTTGCAGTGGAAAAGCAATAAGTATTATATATTCTGAGTGTCTGTTTGTAGCCTTTGGTATCCAGCATGAAATGTGCATGCACCATATTGTCATCTGTGGCCTGCCCAGCTCTACAGTATTTTTCCACATTATCTCATAAGCGACATGATTTTCAAAAACAATTATTGAATATAAAATGTGTGTTTTGATATTCTCTACAACTTTTCTCCAAAACATTTCTCATTCTAAGAAGAATAGCAAGATATGATAAAAAATGTACACAATTGTACAATTGTGTGCTACCAGATGATGGGCCAGTGAGGCCCAAACCAAGTAGGAGTTGGTATTTTGTAATATTATTGTGATTTTAATAAAATTGTATGCATTCATTGGTTTGAATTGTAACAACTGAATTACAATGGGCAGAAAAGAGAATGTGAAATTCTTTTTGTATTCTATGTAACCTAATGCATTAATGATACAAATGGTCAAAGTTTTCCATATTTATATTGCCTAAAGATTCCTCCTGATGTGTACAAATACATGCAACTGGACCCTGAATCACCTCAGTCCACTCCATATTTCCATAAATTATCTATCTAAAGGTTTTTCTATACTTGGTGCCTAAAACTGGGAATACCAAAATTTAATCCACCAGTCAGCATCTTGCAGTGTGTGTTCCTTCTACATTACACATTTCTGTCCTTTCTAACTACCAGCCAGTGACAGTCTACCTTCAGCTAAGTATGAACTGTTAATCCTGACAGAAATATAGAAAAGCTTTTTAAATGTTATAGAAGCAAATTATCGATATTCACACTGTACAAAATGCAAAAATGCTAGCTAGCATGTACAAACAAACACATGAAATTTATATATTCTTTAGACAGGTTAAGGTTTATTCAAATCTCATGAGTATTTTCTAAAAGTATGTATGGCTGTTTTAAGCAATTTTTCTCCAAAATTTTACCAAGTGCTGAATATAGACAACACTGATATGAAGAAAATCTGGGGTTATCTATTTTCATACAAATTTTGCTTTTGGCTAATTATAATTATTTAATCATCAATGTAACCAAAGAACCTAGCCATATGAATATAACACTACCATCAAAAAATGCAGAATTCATCCAACAATTTTGTATCATAATACCAGTAATTATGAATTCCAAAAGCTAGTGAAAATTTGTACAGACTAAACATTATGTAAAAATAGATTACTGATGATACGTATGAATTTAGTATCTGGGGCCTGATGATGCTAAAAAACCAAAGAAAGGAGCTAATAAAATTAAGTAAAGAGTAAGTTTGTTATTTGATGGATCAATGTTGTGTTGAGCGTATATGGGGTACATTAGTGAACATGAGAATGCTTTACTGCAGACTGCCTAATTTACGCTACAGGAAGTAAGAGCAGCAAAGGGGAAGAGGGGGGGAATAAATAATAAAAATAAAAGGCTTTACAAGTCGAAATGAAAGACGTTGGTTAGTATAGCAATGGCTGTTATCAACTCAGTAAACAAAATGTGAAAGAGAAAGGGAACAGACAAGAAAGCTAGCCTATGTAGTAGATATTTTTAAGCTGTACACATATTACATGCAGTTTTATACACAAACCATATTTAAGGCCTGCAGTCTCCTTAGTACCAACTTCTCCTCTTTCCATGTTGAGTACAAGGATTGCACACACAAGAGACCAGCAATCTGTGCAATAAGTAATGCAGAACAGTGGTTTAAAATTGAGTTATGTTGTTGCTAAAAGATTTACCTACCAACCCTCAAAGTTGTGAGGTTCTACTATAACTCATTTTGTATGTGTGTGTGTGTGTGTATGTGTAAGTATTAGTGTTTGTGCTCTTGCTTGTTCTTTTGATTATATTACTCATGCTATTATAATTGAGACAATTCAATATATCAAGAAATGAATGAACCACTAAATGAATGGCTAACAGAAGTAATGATTCAAAGAACGAGTCAAACATAGAGTAACTTAATGGGTATTCCAGTCAGGGAATGCATGAAAGATTTAACATATCAGTCAGTGCATCATTAATAAAGTAATTATTATTTATCTTAGACATTCTGTTTTGTTGCACAAATTATAAAATAGTTACTTATAACATCAGCACAACTAATTGTGTTATATAAATATTTGGCTACATGTTTCGACCAATTATGTGGTCATACACACTGGATACAAAAACCAGCTCCCTAGAAATAACAGCTGAATATACATATATGCCTCAGGTGGAAACATGTAGACAAACATTTATGCAGTATATTACAATTAGTTATGTCAATGGCATAAATACTCGTTTTGTAGTTAATTAACAACTAAACAGATACTTCAATTACTAATTCTAAAGAGCAGATTCTTTCTCAAAATGTGAATAGTAACTCAGCTAGGCAAAAAAGAATTCCCACTTTCATGGAACCTCAGTGTTCTTTTTTCTTGTTAGTAGACAAGGCAGTGTTTGACAAATCACAGCCTACTGGCATTTCAGAGTGAAGAGTTTTTATCTCCAGGGGTGTGCTGACACAATTAACTAATGTGTTACATATTCAATTGTAAATTTGCCTGTATTTTTCACTAGCCTACTCTTCACAATGGAAGGGTAGGCAAGGACTGGGTGGCATCTAAGCAGCAAACTTACCTAATAGCATATGCCTGTCTTGAGTTCACTTTTGGGTCATCTTTGAACTATATTCTAAGTTTATAGGTACTGGTATGACAGAACCAGTGTAAACAAGCTTCAGCACAAACCTGCTCAACACCTGTGCCTGGGGATCAACCACTGTGCCTGTCCACAACTTTTAATTCAATACATTTGCAGCTATGCAACATATCTGGGGACTGTCTCCTCTGATCACAAGTTAGTAAATGTATAAATGAATAAATATGAGAAGTTTAATGAAAACACACACACACACACACACACAGATATATATTAATAAATATGAAAAAGAGAAATATTCAATATAATGATATAAATGGAGAACATCATAGTGGGCTAGATAAGGAAGGAAAAAATAACACAAAATTTTTTTTAATACATTGAAGTCTATCTTGTAGACCTGAAAGTTAACTAATTCTAATTTATGTGATTTCATGTTCTAACACTAGTCCTTATGAATATTGCTGTCTTCTAGTATGTGATGCCACATAACCTGTTGAATTTGAATAATGTTTCCAAGAAACAAGCTGCCTCTATATTCAGATTAACCTTCCTGATGGAAACGGCAAGTTCTTCTAAAATGTTATTATCTCTCAACCAAAATATGTGGCATCACATTAAAAGAAATATTTAATACGAGTACAATGTTGCATACAAGAGTGGTGAAGAGACATTCAGCCCTACATTAGAGACAACTAAATACAATTATTTAACATACTGCAAGGCTGCAGTTATACATTTCACTACCTGTGATCTATGATAACACTAACAATCAAGAGGTATAATATAAGTAAATAATATTTTGTGTAGTAAGAGGGGCACATAATAAATAAATCCCTTTAGAATATTGTAGAAAAAAATTGAGAAATATCACTTACATTACACACAAGGCGACATGCCCAACAAATGAGTTCTGTTAGTCCATTGAGTGATTTCACTTGCTGTAATGAAACAATGAATGACTTCTTAACATTTTGGACACATTTTTCTTAAATACGGTTAGTAAAACAACACTTTTGTTTCAGACATTGAAGTAAATGTAGCATCAGTAATAAGATGATAAAATTGAGAAGAATGAGATGGACAGGATATGTAGCGCATATGAGGTAGAGGATAAATGTATACAGGGTTTAGGTGGGGAATCCTGAGGGAAAGAGACCACTTGGGAGACCCAGGCATAGATGGGAGGACAATATTAAGATGGATCTTCAGGAAGTGGGATGGGGGGGCATGCACTAGATCAAGCTGGCTCAGGATAGGTACAGGTGGCGGACACTAGTGAATGTGGTAATAAACCTTCGGGTTCCATAAAATGCAGGGAATTTCTTGACTAGCTGAAAACTGGTTAGCTTCTCAAGGACTCTTCTTCATGGAGTGAGTGAGTGAGTGAATGAGTGAGTAAGTAAGTAAGCAAGCAAGTAAGTAAGTAACAAGACAATCATAGGTAGGTTCAAAACGCAGCAGAAATGAAACATGTTTTAATAGCGTAGTAAATGAATTGGGATTTGTGTTTAACTACAAGACTAATATAATTCAGAAACCACATTATGCTTCATACTGTATAATATACTTCTGAAAACCCACCCTTCGTCCTACAGCTTTGTGACACGAGTTTCCTGCTGTCATGGATGCATATTTCATTTGTAGAAAGTCCTTTTTTCTGCATAATAAGTAATACAACAGCTCTAAAAACTGTCTCCATCTCCAGCTGAAGTAGGCCTAAACCTTCCTTGCAAATGAGGTGAATTAGTCACCAACACCTCACTTCATACCTTACATAATCAAACAGCTGACAATATAAAAATTTAAACACTAGAATTCAAGGGAAGGAAGGAAATCAAAATAATCTTGCATGCAGTTTTTTCTTTAATATGGTGTCTTATAGTATGGTAGAAACAAACTGAAGATATAGTACTGTATTTAATAATAAAGGGGAAAATCAGAGCACAAAAGTAAATATTCAAATTTAAGGAAGATAAATTCAGTACAGAAAAGTTTGATATTACACACTAAGGGTTTATGTATGCTTATTACGTACCCAAAAATGGAAAGTCATGAAAAGAACAAGTCCAGCTTCTGGAAATGTAAACATTCCAACCATTAACAGCCATCCTAATAGATACAAGGTCCGTTTCTGAAAAGATAATACGCTCATTTATGATCGTAATGAAATGTACTGGCATATTTGTGGAATACAGACTCCTGTGACATGATGCTGTACTAATAGGTCATTTGTTACGCACTTTTCAGAGGAGCTTGCTGCCTCAATTTTCATGGTAGTTGAAGAAGACAGCTCAAATCACATATAACATTTTTACTTCTCAAAACATCCACCCACTAAACCAAGTGAGAAACGAAGCATGTAGGTCTGCTAATCAATCTAACTGCAGCTTTCCAACTAATCTCTATTGCGTGCAGTTCATACAGCTCAACTGTGTATTATATTTAATTTTAAATACTTTCTGCTCCTAATTTTTAAGCACAGGTCACTCTTATGATACACAACTTTTAAATAGTGTTATATTTGGTCATGTAAGCAATAGTATAATGGGGTACAGTGAAATAACAAAGTGCTGACTCACCACTGTCAACCCATGAAGCAGAAGGGCTGAGAGGATGAATACAAAGAAGTAGCCTGCACACAGAACATAGGCAGGTGTGGGCAGTGTAACTGTACCATAACAAACATAATGAAACATAATTAGTAATTACAGAACACATGGCACACCACATGATGGTAGAAACAAATAAAAAAATCCAGCACATTCATTCAAGATGAATACTACAGAATAAGTGTAACAGATGACTAATCAGTGAGATTTCAGGCTCTCACAGCAATGTTATTAACAAAGTAAGTCTCCTGGAAAGTGACTTCATGTTGTTTGGTGAATGTTTGGTGAGTGGTTTCCCAAGCACACACTGTTACAGCCTACAAGACTTGAATCCTGAGATGACTCATGATTTATATTAAACTGATATTCATATCATAATTTGGGATTTGTTAATGTGCTGTAATGATAGAGTAAATAAGTTAGTGGGCTGAAGGAAACAATTTATTTCATATAAAAATGGTTTACTGTGGTTTAAGACATGCACGCTATGTTTCTACTAAACGTGTCATCAAATTATAACTGTGATAGTAGAAAAACAATATTTATAAAGGGGAGTTCATATTAACTACCTAGTTAACCACATAAACAACTTCATATACAGCTGCATGTCATATAGCTTTGCTTGAAAAGTCTTAGCTAGTCAAGAAAATCCCTAATTTTATGTAACAAAAAGGGTCATTGCTGTTTTCACAAATGCCTAACATTTACCTCATCCTGACCACAATGAATCTAGTCCACATCCTAGATGTATTAAGATATATTGTAATATTATTTATCCATTTACAGGTATGCCTCCCAAGTGGCCACTTCTCTTAAAATAATTAAAATTTCTTCTGTCTTTTGCAGTCTCTCTCACATATGCCCTTGCACCAGTTGCCTTATCCTTAATTTAATTGAAATGTTTGGAGTAAAAGAGAGAGAGAGAGAGAGAGAGAGAGAATGACAGGGGTGAATTAGTTTTGAAATAGATTCATCAAAAATTCAATTATCAGGTGCAATAAATCTGCCAAACAACATTAGAAATGTCTTGCAAGGATTTATTAAGGAATATGTAAATATTTTTTCTAATTCACAAATTAATGCATGCATGTACTCATGGTTTATGTTGTATATGTGGATAATAAGCTTTTACTTATAATAAATGTAACACAGAAACAGACCTTCAGCCTCAAGTATCCACCAAAGTTCAATCGTGAATGCCACCACATATGCAACCTGCAACATAGTACACACAAATACAATTGGAGGTTTTCACAGTAGGATAGATTTGTGTTGCAGTCTTCTGGGTTATGCTATTGTCCAAGTCTGATAGGTGGGTATCATCATTTTGGAGGAACATCCCTATCTCTAACTTCAGGATAGAAGTGAGCTGTTTGGGGAATAGCTATTGCTGTAAAAGAACAATAAGGGAAATATGCCTTGTAAGGCAAGAGTGGCTATAAAGAGACAAAGTTTATGGGGCAAAAGGATAGGGCCAAATTGGGCTAATGAGATCAGTGGGCCTACAAAAGCTACTCTGCTTCCAGGCAGGACTTAAGAAACAACAAATAGCCCTTGTGCAGGTTTTATTTACTTCTTATACACATATATTTTTTTAAAACTATTTTAATTTTTTTAAAAATAATTCTTGCAAGATGACTTTCCATGAAGTTCTGGAGTTTGAGGGACATGTTACTATTGGATTAATTCATATCTCACAAATAGGAAACAAAAAGTTAATATATCTACACAAATTCCAGCAGAGAAAAGTTCTTTCAGTTGGGAAACTGTAATCAGTGGAGTTCCCCAGGGCTTAATCTTGGGACCATTGTTGTTCTTAATTTATATAAATGATCTCCCATATGGAATATATCACACTGCTAAACCTATAACATATGCACAAGACACAAGTGTATATATTGCATATTTGACTGTGTCATGTTAGATGTATCCTTGGTCACACAAGTGACTGATGGATGTAACATAGAACTCCAAACTGCAATGCTTTCACGGCCTACTTCAAACGAGAGGCATATAGCAATGTATTTTACGTTTGTAAACTCTTTCTTTTTTTTTTTTTTCCACGTGTTTGGAATTATTGTAATTATTACCACATATCATAATTGCCGGATACTTAGCACTGTAAATTTTGTATTATACACTTGGACAAGTCCATTGTTGCATATGTAACAATATGGATGAAAATAAATCAATCAGTCAATCAATCAATCAATCGCTGCTAAGAATATTGATGTGTTACAATATGGCTAAGACTAAAATGGACTACATGAGCAAATGGTTTTAGTAAATGGTTTAAATTTAAAAATAAATAAGAAAACATAATTAAATTCTGCTCAAAACATTACCAGGATGAAACATTTCTAATTAATTATCAAAATAATCCAATAAAAGAATCTATTAATATCAAATTTCTAGGGTTAAAATTAAATAAACATATAAACTGGAAGAACCATATTAATAAAATTTTACCTAAACTGAGTAGTGCATGCTTTGTTGTTAGTTCTATGTACACTTCCAGTAACATGTCCACTCTCAAAGTGATTTATTTTGCATACATTCATGCTACAATCTGATATGGCCTTATATTTTGGCAGAATTCAATACAGAACAAAAAAGTCTTACTACTACAGAAAAGCATAATTAGAATTATGACTGGTTCGAACTGTAGCATATCATGTAAACCTCTATTTCAGAGAGTAGAATTATTAAACTTGTCTTCACAATACATAATATTCCTGATGAGGTTCTTGTCACAGAATTTGGAAAATTAATACAAGAAATAAACTACAATTGCATAAACCATCAACAACCCTTACGGTATACTAGAAAGGAGTATACTATGTTAACACAAAAATCTTTAACATATTTCACGAATATATTGCTGGATTGGTTCTAAGGAAAATAAATTTTATATCCAATATGAAGAAGTATTTAATTGACAAAGCCCTCTACTCAAGTGAAGAATAAATTAACTCTTCATATTCTACATGATCTAAGGCTTGATAGGCTATTTTAATTTTTTAGTAATTAATTATGATTTCTGATAGTATTTTTATACAAAATTTTTACCGTTCTTTAATACTGTACTATTTTTATGTATGAGGTTTTTGACCATCTTTATGCTTATGTGAAACTGGTTTATTGTGTGACTATTGAATGTCTTCAGTCAGATCTATTCTTATACATGCTTTATATCCTATGCCTATGTGCTCTAAGGGTGGATGAAAGTGAAATCTCATATGTGTGTGTTTATGTGTGCATGTGTGTGTGTGTAGGTGCATGTGTGTTTATGCACACGTGCATGTGCACGCATGTTTATGTGTGAATGTATTATGTATATATGCGTGCATGTGTGCATGCGTGTATGTATATACATGTGTGTGTGTGTGTGTGTGTGCGCGCGCGCGTGTGCGTGCGTGTATGTATGTATGTCAACATTTGTGAAATGTTACTTACTTACTCCATGGAGCAGAGTCCTTCTTGAGAAGCTTACTGGTTCTCAGCTAGTCAAGAATTTCCCTGCATTTTATGGAACCCGGAAGTTCACTACCACATTTACAAGTTCCCACTACCCGTCCCTATCCCGAGCCAGATCAATCCAGTCCATGTCCACCCATCCCATTTCCTGAAGATCCATTTTAATACTATTCTCCCATGTATGCCTGGATCTCCCAAGTGGTCTCTTTCCCTTAGGTTTTCCCACCATAAACCCTGCATACACCTCTCTTCTCCCCCATACGTGCTACATGCACCGCCCATCTCATTCTTCTCGATTTGATCACACAAATATTATTTTGCGAGGAGTACAGTTCATTAAGCCCCATATTATGTAGTTTACTCCACTCCCTTGTGTCCTTGTCCCCCTTAGGCTTGTGAAATTGTGAAATGCTATTACATATTAATTTTATTAATTCCCCAGGATGTCACTTGTGACTCTCATATATGTTTCTTTCTAAGAATGTAATAGTTTTAGTATGGTCTTGATAAGAGTAATTTAATTCCTGTCCTTCACTGGAACAAAAATCTGTTTCTCTAAAATCTGTTACAAAGAACATGCAGTCAGGCTTATGTGGTATTGATTGCTAATGAACTTCATCTAAAGCTAGCAACAGCAAATCTCCCATTGAACTACTCATTATTACTTGAAAGAAATGTGGTATTAGAATAGTTTACACAATATAACCATGAAATTTATGAATTATTCTAACCCTTCACTGTATTTCTGTGTATTCATTGTGACAACATTAGTTTGATATTTAGTAAGGAAGTATTCACTTGTGCAAAACAGTGCACTCCATGGTCTTAAATCATTTATAGGCAGCATCCGATATTATGCAACAATACAATGCTTTGAATAATTTGTTGTGAAGCATGTGTTAATATAATGAGAAAATAAATAACTATCAAGTTAATAAAACACAGCAGGCATTTTGCCATGAATGATACATGTTACTGTTATGTGACAGCCTGCATTAACAATATTGCCATATGAGACGAGCTCTTAAGTTCTTATAGTGGTCTAATGAACATATGCATCTTCTGGGATGTTGTGCGGTTTTGACTTTTAAATAGCTGCTGATATTTCAGCGCAACATGCTGCCTTCATCTTCAGGTTTTAGGTTCTAGCAGTCCAAGATCCTGAAGATGCAGAAAACAAGCTCCTCTGAAACTTTTGACAACTATTTAGAAGGCCACACTGCTTAAAGCACCAAAAAACTTGAATCTTTGCATGCAGACCACAAGGTCACTTACAAAATATTGCGACATGTGGTTAGCACTCTTAGTTCATTTGCAGGACAGAAGTGTTAATCTAAGCCTACAGTCAAGCTGTCCCAGCTCAGGCACTTTGTGGTATTCATCAGCGTCTTCAGGTATATGCATGATGGTGAGCAAAAGTGGCTGTATTCCTCCGTATCTTCTCAATTCATAATTCAACATTACCTTGCCATTTTCTGCTAGCCTGTATATAGAAACTGTGTGCATACTTAAACAAGCAAACTCCAAAGTTACCTACAATTTAACTCATAACAGGTCATACCAAACTTTGGATAATTTTCTACAATTTTATTGTCAATTTTCAATACCAATATGACAGCAAGATATTTCTGAAAAACATGCTAAGAAAAGCAGCGTTGTGAATGAGGACAGGGATGGTTCTCAATATGTTGGTTAATTCACCTTGCATCCACCTGACACGGCTGCTAGCCCGATAGAGTTTTGCTGCATTCAGTTGCCATGCAACTTCAGCTTATAAAACATTACATTTCTCTAATGGCAACACTTCAAATTTTTGTGTGTCATATAACTCGGCCACATTTCAATATAATGCATTGATTTTCAGTTGTCCTCAATATTTACAGGTATATTAATTAATATTAATTAATGTTTTAGTATTGACAGGTGAATTCTTCAGCAGATCATGCAACAGGCCAAGAAATCCTCATTGGTCACCTGTGTATTTGAAAATACATTTTCGATCATAATCTTCTTCTTCTGACATTACAATTCTTAGTTAACTCTACCCTCTTCCAAAATTGTTGTCTACTGTTCATGGTCCTGCTACTTATGTCTCCAGTTCCTCAAGCCCTTGTTCTTAAATCTTCCTCAAGTGACTTAAGTCACCCCAATGGAGGTTTCCCTACAAGCTGAGTGCCTTCTGTTTTAAGAAGAGCAAACTTTCTGCAAGGATCCAGATATTGCATTCTAAAAAGGTGTCCAAGCCACCTCAATCTTCCTATTTTTATCACCTTAACTATGTCTAGTTCATTGCAGAGCATATAAAGCTCATTAATGTATCTTGTTCTCCACATACCATTATCCTTAACAGGACCATAAATCATTCTTAGTGTTCTCTCTTCAAAGATTCTTAGCATATTTAAGTATTTGAATCGTTTAAAAACTAAAAAATTGGCATTAGATGCTCTGCTTTATGCTCCGAACATTTAACACCTGTAAAAGAACACCCGCAACCCACTGGTCAGGAAATTGGGTCCTCAGCACAGTCTGTTCGAATGCAGTGAAGAAAAGAAGGTCCTTGAAATTCCGTCTGTATTTTTCAAGGCGGAAGGAGTACTTCGATCACACAAGCGTGGGAAACCATGCTGTATGCGTTCCTCAAACACAGTGTTTGTCAAACATACAATAATTGCCATATATAAAAGTAGCATTTTCGGATATGGGGTGCGGTCGGAAGTTTTGTAAAACATGGGCGGTAACATTTAGCACAATCACATGTCTTTCTTTGTACTGTACCTACGTCAAACGAAAGTATGTGGGATATGGGAGTAACATGTTTGGTATAACAACCTGATTTCTCTTTCCACTGCCCACATATTAACTCAATACATCATTCTGCAAGTTACTGATTACCGTGCTTATTTTCCCTTGCCTAGTGAATAAAGTAACCAATCTTTACGTCATCGTTTTATAACATTAGACGCAAATAGTACCAGCTGGTAAAACTGAGGAACTGGGTGATAGAAACTATTTTAATGGATCTTAAGAGTAACAGGGACTGAATATGTGGGCTGAATTAACTGACTCAAAATATCGCATAAAGATCTCTCACAAACACCGCGATGACATTTATTTCCACATAAGCAGAAAATCTATTGACCTTGTGAAGGAAGATCATGCGCTACGAAGCATGAGTCAACTACCAAAATATCAGGTGGCACCTCAGTTTTTATTTGGGATATACATCCTCAACCTATTGCCCCACGACGCGCCGTCATTTTCCACAAGAATTGAAAACTCAAGTAAACTCCATCGGAAACCTCGAAACCCGCACGCTTCATAATCATTCATCTACCATCGACGCTACACAGTCTTAGTAAATAGGAGTATCCCTAAATGAAGCTCTTCTCTCTGTCCAGGCCTAATAAAAAAAATCACTACGTGCTTGCTGTGGAGCTGCTAGAAAAACCAAGACGAACTTAAACGAAGGGAGTCGGTCTCATATCATAATTGTAACCGGTTATTACAAAAGTTCAGAAGGGCTCTGGGGTCCATCCAGCCACCTATTCAGTGGGTACATGGGTTCTTTCCCGGGGTAAATCGACTGGGAAGTGATGTGGACCACTCACCGTCTAGCGCCGAGGTTACGAATGAATGGAGCAATGAATGTACCCTCTACAGGTTTGCATGGCGTGGAATGAGGTAAGTTTTCCTTTGTATTCCCAGAATGCTAAATGTAATAGCATTAACATGGCAGTTCCCCATTTTCCCCGGACCTACTACGTAACAAAATGCGTAACAGTAATCTATCAAACATGATACTAAATTACTGTCTATAGGTATGTATCGCCGTCTAACTTGCCACCAAATTAAAACGTTTCTTAATTACAGTCGCGAGAACCCTAAATCTCGCTTCAATATGTAAGAATATTTTATACTGCACTTAAATGATCCAACAATTTTGAATGCTTATTCATGCGTTAGCACTCTTTGTCGATTACAGAAATTAGGTCTTAAAAGATAATTATGTACTGAAGCCAGGATGATCGTGGCCTGGTTACATAATCCATGTCGGAAATCCCTTCGAGTCTAAGTCTGTTTTAGGCATGGTTTGGTAGCGTTCCTTTCGCAAGCCACATTCAGAGTTCTGGGAACTCTCAAAATGCTAACCAGTTTACTGTCGATTCGAAATGTGGCTCACAAATGGAAGTCCACTAAACTTTTGCTTAAAAGAAATCCCGCAGAATGGTTTCCAGAACTAGCAACACGTCCTTCAGAACTTCCAAGTTCAGAAATCCAGCTACAACGGACAACTTTTTGGGCGATCAAATAAATACTAGTACTCGATACACGTTCCAACAGATATTTGTCGTTTAGCAGGAGGACTGAGAAGAATCGACGACAGAGGGGATTGAACTCGAATCTCCTGACAGCTAAATGATCATTCAGAAGCATTAATCGACCAATAATGCTCATTCCGTTAAGGCACAAGTTTTTAAAGCCGAGGTCATACTGTAAGGGGACTGAAAGATGTGATGGTAAGGAATTCAATGCGCTTATTAAGTTTACTCACGTTACAGTTGCCACACGGACAACGGTTCTCTACGTAACATGCATTTCTTCGACCACATTAGTTGGACGGTGTCCATATTTAGTTTCAGTATCACCCTGTACCGTTTAACATACGTTACATCGCCAAATGTGTGCAGTGGTGGTAAAATATACCCACATATATTAGACAAGAGGTGTGCACTTTAACTTTTTTGAAGGGGGGGGGGGGAATGGTTTGAGGATCGATTTCAATTTTGTGGATCTATTCCATAATTCGATTGGTTAGCTGGAAAATATACATGTCAAATGCCTGAAAAGGGGCGTATTCCAATTTCCAGCTAACCGATTCTATCATTTAGCTTTGTACGCTGGCTGCTGTTTTAAAATATGTGGCCAATGGCCTAGAACTTAACTTTAATTTCGGGTATGAAGCCTAGCGTCTCTTCCATCGTGGTTCGATACCAGAGAAAGGCAAAGCGTCCGGACAGGCACTTGGGCCCACACCATCTTCCATTCAGTGGGTACCGAGGTTTTTTTCCTTTGGATAAAGCGGCCAAAACATGAAGCTAACCACTCATCTCTATATAGTGTCGAAGTTAAGAATGAGTGGCACTACACCGGTATCCACAATATGTCTTTATGACAGAATTACCCTCACTTCTTGTCGAAGCGAGTAAGTTACAAATAAGAACTATGTTTTGTAACAAACCAAACAGCAAAAGTGGGATAAAACAAACACAGTCGAAGAGCAAAAATGCCAAAGTACTATCAACATTTAATGGGGCCTATGTTTTCACAGAAAATTACACACATTATCTCAGGAATATCTAAAAGAATGACCAATAACAAGTAACACGGAGTGTCGCAGCCGTGTAGTTAGCCCTCCTACATATTGCGGAGTTCATTGGTTCATATCTCGGCCCAGATATTGACTATTCTGTTTTTATGGGTTTTCTTAGTCACTCGAAGGAATTGCACGGATAGCAGGCTCTCTCAGATTTGGCCACGATCACTCTTTCTTCACTAGTTCTAATTCATTACGCACCTGTCATCCTACCATCCGACGTTATACTGTCTGATTACATAAACTCGCGGTTCCCAAACTTTTATGTGTGTGACCCTGAAGTAGCAAATCGTATGTGCCCCTCGACCCTACCATAGAAATGCCAATACCCAATGACGTTTACTATAAATGAACCAAAAATATATTATATAATATTAATTTTCTTGAGCACTATACAATACTGCCACTTATAAAAAAAATACAAAATTTTTAATGGTACTTGTCAAATGCACTATTTCTGGGACAATATTAAACACACAAAACATGTAAGAAACAGATCTTTATTTAAATAATTCATACATGTTCTCCATAAAACCCTCTCGCGACTCTACGTCAGACCCCCAGCGACCCTCAATTGGGTCGCGACCTGAGGTTGGGAACCACTGACATAAAGATTAAATAAATATTTACACAGATGTCACAGCAGTTAAGGAGCTTCGTGGCTTGTACTTTTCTCTTAGACCTGCGATTTTTAACGTGCATCTTAAATAGGAGTTAAAAGTGGTGGAAACCCCCAAGGAAACGACCATAAGAAAGGCCGACACATAGTCTTTATAACAGGATAGTAATGCAACGGGAAATGCAATTCAGAAGTGTGGCCCGGATTCAATGGGATTAAATCCTACCCAGTTGTAAGTTCTTTTGTGACTGCTGCAGAGCCTTTGGGCTTATAAGTAAGAGAGGTAGAAAGGGACATCGGAACATTGTTCTGTTGTGGCGGGTAATTCTGTCGGTTTGTGCTCTATTTTAATTTGAGTAGTTCAGTCATGGTGGTCGGAAAGTATCCAGAGGAGCTTCTTTTCCCGAGGATAAGGCAGCCGAAGTTTACAGGTGAACTCTCCGCTTCGTCTACATAACGTTGACTTTTGCTTACAAGACCTCCTTCACGCCCAACTTCATTTACATAAAGTAATAAGTATAAATAAATAAGTAAATGAATAAATAAAATAAGAGAGGAAAGGAAGAGACTTCACAACCAGGAATTTCGCAAATTGTACAGCACACTCAAACAAACAATTGTATTGTCACGGCAGTTAAATTGGACAAGGGTTGGCCCTAGTTTGAACACGTGAGTTGGGTAGGGCGATAAGAAATTCCTACAGAATTGTGTCGGCAAAACTTCTCGGACAGCAGCATGCGGAACATGAAGAATGAGGGAGGTTAATATACTGGACTTGAAAGACGTGTGTTCTAAGGAAGCGAACTAGACTGAAGCAATTGAAGATCACGTAGTATCCGCTTTGAATCCTTGTATTATATTATCAGAGACGAATTCAACTTCCAACCACAAACCAATCATGTTGTATATATGTAAGACTGCTGAAATCGAAAATCTGACAACACTATTCGAGAGTCAAGGTAAAATTCAATCACACAAAAGCTTCGTTCATGTGGCTTAAGTAGATCATGATTGGGAGTCGCTACAAGCAGTGAACACATCCGAAAACTCGCATCTCAGACGAAGAAATATGTAAAAGAACGTTCAGAGTGACACACTTTTGTCCGCCGTTCGTAGCCCGACTTTCTCCTGCCGCTAAAGTAGAATGTGTTGGCAATGTCGTGAGAGTCTCACACGTGCACTTTCTCCGAAGACAAAAATTCACATGAAGATCGGATTATTCAAATGACGTGAGGTCCATTCATTAGGTTCACTCTCTTTGTACGTTAGTCTGTATTATTTCGACACATGTAGGGTGACGGCAGAATTCACAATACCGTAAGCAAATATCGTCAAGGTCTTTAGATCTGCATCGTTCATGTCAACTCTCAGTGTTAACAACTGTTACGAAGAAGGCGTTTATGAACCATTGACACTGACAAAGACGAAAATGCTTGTTGATTTCGGAGGTAATGATGGTCAGGCAGTAAATTACCAAACTCTTTGAGAACGACTGTCGCATAGGTACGGCCCTGAACTGCTGTGCAAATATGATAATTGCGTAACGAAGAATCTTTACAATACAGATGAACTACAATATGTATTGCGTAATGGAAGGTGGTCAAACACATTCTGTTGTTTTAATTGTTGTGAACAACAGCTTCAGTGGCTATAGAATTACTTGCAACTCGAAATACAAGGAATTACTATCTTGTCTGTAACAACAAATAAAGGTAGTACAGATTTTTAATTTACTCGTAATTTTTTCTCTGATTCCCGAGAAATACAACACATACCCAGTGGACCGGGCTCAATTTAGGTGGGTTATTTTAACAGGCGTATTAGAGGCGCAGAGGATTTGCATACTATACAAGGCGGGGAAAAAAATTATATTTGTAAATGGTAATAAACTTCCCCATGTCTAAGATACTGTATCATAAAATTTTCACAGATTACCAGTGCGTAAATCCCCGCAACAGCAGACGCAACAAGTAAGCTGCAGCAGAGGCAGGTCTCGAAAAGTGCCATATCACTCCATCTTCGCACCTCACTGCCGCCTCGAACACTGAATCGCTGTTACGTCGTGGGGTTCTTGAGATACTCCATTCATTAGTTCCCACTCTCGTCTACTGAAGCAGCAGCAGCAGCAG
>Ga0131853_10000494_pt1 | contig 72492 bp, 54 predicted proteins | sample TergutLab28metaG_FD_92764 | JGI IMG/M metagenome (GOLD analysis project Ga0131853, IMG submission 92764) | Labiotermes labralis P1 segment gut microbial communities from Petit-Saut dam, French Guiana - Lab288 P1 (version 2) (version 2) | ecosystem: Host-associated > Arthropoda: Insects >... | reverse complement strand
GTATCTAACTTACAACAAATTATGAAAGGATGGAAAACCAAATGAAGAAAAAATTTATTAGATTTATCTCAAGCATCTTGATATTATCAATGCTGTTCTCGCTGATAATAGTAACGCCTGTTTCGGCTACAGCAGACAAAGCAACGGCCGATGCAATGGAGGATGCGGCACTTCCCACAAGGGCCGGGGATTGGCAAACAGCTATTTTTGTTGACCGGTTGCCGTGGAATTTTTTCCATAATCAAGTTCAGAAAAAAATAGTAAAAGATAACCAAGACATTGGAATGGAACATACCGTTCCAGGCGGCAGGGCGGATTTATATAAAATAGATGGAGGGTTCACTTATCTTTGGGAAGTAAAACCGGCTTCTTATTCCGTAGAACCTAAAAGGACACAAGGATTATTACAGCTTCAAGGTTATGTTGGTGATGAAACAAAATACAAAATCGGAAATACCGACGGAACTGATATACAAGGCGGAACTTTTGTCGCATCAATAGAAACCGGATATCCCCAAGTGCCGCCGGGGGTGAGATACACTATTACATACTACAATCCCGGAAACGGATTAATTCTTTATTCGTTCACCCGTGAAAAAGATGAAGATGATGAAAAAGATACCGATGTAGATGTACCGATTGTTATCCCCGTACCGGACGATAAAGATAACGACCAATCCGGAAGCGGCGGGAACCGTACCAATGTAATTCAATTTCCTATTACCGTACCCGGAGAAAGCGACCCCCGGGAATGGCCGGGTGCGGCCTTCTCGCCAAATCAATTTCCTGATACTGTGCTGGCAGATGCACTTGCAGCTTTTATCAATGATGCAATGGCAAATGCCGGGCCAATCATAATCGGCGGCATATGTATCGCCACGACAATTATTGCTATGGAAAAATGGTCATCGGTTAAACCGTCACAATGGGTAACTGCATACTCATTAGGTTTGATAAGCCCGGCCGATTTTTTAGATATAATGACGATAGCATTAGGTATTGAAAGAGATTTTCTCCAGGAATTAGCCAATGATGCTGCCGGCAATGGTATTGCTGAAACCGAAGATTTATTTAGCAATGTCAGAGGGACAGTAAGCCCGATAGCAATCAATCTTGATGGTTCAGGTATCGAAAGCCTTTCGCTGCGAAACGGTGTATATTTTGACCATACCGGCAACGGCTTCCGGACAAAATCCGGCTGGGTTGCCCCTAACACCGGCTTATTAGTACGTGGAGTTGATGAAAATAGCCGGATAATAAGCGGCCGTAATCTTTTTGGCGATAATACTTTACTAAAAAACGGCAGACTTGCAGCCAACGGCTTTGAAGCATTGAAAGATTTGGACGATAATAATAACGGAATATTTGATGCTAACGATGCCGCTTTTCACGAATTATATTTGTGGTTCGATTTAAATAGTAACGGAAGAATTGATCCAGGCGAATTAATCCCATTATCAGAAACAGGTATTGTTTCGATTGATTTAAATTATGTAAACTCCGATTATATTGATTCCAATGGTAATGCTTTTAAGCAAATCAGTACGGCTGACATGGAAGACGGCACTATTATTGATGTAATTGATATTTGGTTCGTGCGTGATGTGCAAGATACAAGAGCGGTTGACCGGGTCAGGGTCAGTGATGAAATCCGTGCTTTACCGCAAATTCGCGGCTTTGGTACAACGCATAGCTTGCAACAAGCGATGATGCTTGATACAAGCGAACGCCTCAAAGGGCTTGTTGAACAATTTATAGAAGAAGAAAATGAATCAGCAAGAAGAAGGCTTGTCCCGCAAATTATAAATAGATGGACAGGCACGACAACTAACTTGGCCGCCTTGGAATCATTTTCAGGTATAAAGTACACAGGCGCTTTGGGCCCCAACGCCACAGCGGTGCTTAACCGTGGTTTTGACAGATTTGCCAATATCATTTATGAAGTCCTGATGTCGCAGACACATTATCAATCTTTATACGGAAACATGTTTATCGCCGGCGGCACTGACGAAGTTCCATTCTATGATTTAGTCTTAGTTGCCCTTGAAATATTGGCGGCTTTGTCTGAAAATCAAAGTGACGGCGAAAAATTATTGGTCGACTTCATTGCCAATATGCATGCGTTAACCATGCTTGATTTGGTAGACCTTGATGGGTTCCAAGATGTATTTGCCGATTATAATAATCGTTACGGGATTATTGTTGATATAGCAAGAAAAAATATCATCTTCGGGACGTCGGGCAACGATAATTTAACCGGCACTAACGGAAATACCGCATTCCTTAGCGGAGTTGGAAATAATACTTTGAATGGCGGTACCGGTGATGACACTTTCTTCTTTAACAAAAATTCAGGCATCAACACGATAATTAATGCGGGTGGAAATAATACTATCATCTTATCAGATGTAAACCCCGGCGATATGGATGTCAAAAAGACTATCAATACGCGAAACCGGTTCAATCTGGAAATAACTTTCGCCGGCCTTTCAGGAAGAATTATTATTCAAGATTTTCTTTTTAATGCCAATTATATTTTAGTATTTCCGGATGGTACACTGGTAGATTTGATACAATATTTCCCCACCATAAATATCTCTTCCGTTGAAGATTTACAAAATATCCAGAATGATATGTTCGGAAATTATCAGCTTGTTAATGATATCGACCTTTCCGGAGTTGCCTGGTCACCGATAGGTACTTTAGCGGCTCCGTTTAACGGATTACTTGACGGTAATGGACATACCATCAAAAACTTGAATATTAATCTTCCCACCCAGGATAATGTTGGTTTGTTCAGATTCAATAGAGGTATAATAACAAATATAAACCTTGAAAATGTATCAATTACCGGGCGCGACAATACCGGTAGTATCGTAGGCCAAAACTTTAACAGCTTAACAAACATAACGGTAACTACTGTGAAGGAACTTAGGGGGCTCAACAGCGTTGGCGGCTTAGCGGGTGTCAATACCGGAACAATAATAGACAGCACTGTCGAAAATGCCGAAGTCTTAGGCGGTACCAGCACGGCGGCACGAACGGGCGGTTTGGTGGGTAACAATACCGGCACGATAATTGGCAGTAACGTAAATGGCATAAAAAATTTAACCGGCGGCAGCAATACCGGTGGTTTGGCCGGAATTAATACCGGTACGATAGCGACTAGCTGGTCGATAGGTATTGCTAATTTAACCGGAAGCACATCCACCGGTGGTTTGGCGGGAAGCAGTAACGGAACGATACGGCTTTCATTCTCCGACAACAATGTCCGCGGGACAAGTGATGTCGGCGGCTTGGTAGGGCTTATGAATGGCGGGATGATTGAGCAGGGTTATGCTACAGGCGCTATAAACAGTAATTCAAGCGGCGGCGGGTTTGTCGGACGAATGAGCGTTGCTTCCGCAATCGTGAGAAACAGCTACTCGGCCGGCAACGTATCAGGAAGTACTACAAACGCCGGATTTGTAGGAACTTTAGGAAATCAGAATGCAAGAATAGAAAACTGCTATTCACTTTCCAGCCATCCAAATGGGCTTATCAGTGGTACTATTGGAACAATCGTAAACAGTTATTTCGAGGTTGACCGTTTGGGGGCAGGCAGCAACTCTTCGTTTGCAAGGAGCAAAACAGAAATGTTGCAGACTGAAACATATGAAAGCTGGAACTTTGATACGGTATGGGAAATAACGGACGGTGGGTATCCTACGCTGGCAGGGATGAATATGACCCATAGCGGCAAGTCTGACATCCATACTGCCGAAGACCTATCCGCAATCCGTAACAATCTTGGCGGCAATTATCGTTTGATGGCTGACATTGACCTTAGCGATATTGAATGGCAGCCTATCGGTACGGCCGCATCCCCGTTTATTGGGGTATTTGAAGGAAATGGATATACTATCCGAAATTTGAACATAAATCTCCCGGCACAAGATAATGTTGGACTTTTCGGCGTTAGCAATAGTTCAATCACCAACGTAAATCTTGAGAACATTTCAGTAATCGGGCGTGATAATACCGGTAGCATTGCAGGGCAAAGTACCAACAGTTTGATAAACATAATGGTAAATAATGTGACCGAACTTCGAGGCCGTAACAACGTTGGCGGGCTGGTTGGTAATAATACCGGAGCTATAACCGCTTGCCGGGTTATCGATATTGACAGATTAACCGGCGGCAACGGAACCGGTGGATTAGTCGGGAACAACAACGGCATAATAACGGATAGCAGCATAGAAAACATCTCTTTATTAACCGGGGCCGCCGGTACCGGTGGCTTAGTTGGCAGTAATACCGGTACAATAACCAATAGCCAGTCAGTAGGAATCACCAGCCTGACAGGTAGTTCATCTACCGGCGGTTTCGCCGGAAGCAGCAGCGGGACGATACACTTTTCTTCCTCTACTAATAATGTCCGGGGGACAAGCGAAGTTGGCGGCTTCGTTGGCAATATCTCCGGCGGCACTATTAGCGAAAGCAGTGCAACCGGAAGCATCAATGCAAGCAGCATCAACATCGGTGGTTTCGTTGGAAGCATGACTAGCGGCACAATTAAAGAGAGTTTCGCGACTGGAAATGTGACAACCTCAAGTTCTACGGCCGGCGGATTTGCCGGCTCGTTCACACGAGGTATCATTGAACAAAGTTATGCAACAGGAAACATAAATGCGACGGCCAATATTGGAGGATTTGCCGGTAATATGGCTGTTGCAAATAACACTTCGGCAATACTAAGAAATAGCTTTGCATCAGGCAGTGTATCTTCGGCATTGTCCGCCGGCGGATTCATTGGCAATATGAGTGCCGGTGCCACCGCTTCTGTTTCGAGAATTGAAAACAGTTACACTATCTCCAGCAATATCAATGGCTTCAAAGGACTCACTGCCGGAGCTGTGCAAATTATATCCAGTTATTTCAGCACGACCATAACCGGAAGGCCTTCCGCCGCCCCGGAAGCTAAATCCACGGCGCAGATGAAGAATCAAGAAACCTTCGATGGATGGGATTTCGCTAATATTTGGGAACTGGAAGACGGCGCATTCCCTGCGCTTAAAGGATTAGGCGGTGCAATAAGCACGGACTACATCGCTATAACCACTGCTGAAGAATTATCTGCCATCAGCGATAATCTTTCAGGCAATTTCCGTCTGGAAGCTGATATTGATTTATCGGGAACCGGATGGCAGCCGATAGGTACCGCCACAACTCCGTTCAGCGGAATACTGGCTGGCAACGGCCATACTATCGCTGGTTTGGCGGTTAATCTCGCAACCCAAGATAATATTGGCTTGTTTGGTGTAAATGCAGGGCTTATCACTGAATTAAATATTAGAAATGCGGATATCACCGGCCGAAACAGTGTCGGGGTACTTGCGGGACAAAACCGTGGGCTGATATCTAATGTTACTATTAACGGCGGAAATTTGCGGGCCACAGGAATACTTGGCGGCTTGGCAGGAATTAATACTGCCAGCGGTACCATTGAAAACAGCGCATCTATCAATATCATAAATCTCACTGCAAGCAGTAATATCGTTGGCGGCCTTATCGGAAATAATCAAGGGGCAATAACAAACAGCTCATCCAAAGGAATCTCCATCCTTTCCGGCCCTGACAATATCGGCGGCTTGACAGGTGTCAACTCCGGTACAATCAATGAATCCGAATCAAACAATAATATTGTAGGCAGAAGCAATATCGGTGGGTTAATAGGAAGCATGACCGCCGGTATTGTTGAACAAAGTCATGCAACAGGGAATATTAATTCGACAGGCAGCGCAGTAGGCGGCTTTATCGGAAACTTATCCGGCGGCACTATCAATAAAAGCTCTGCAACCGGACTCATCACTGCAAATAGTAACAACATTGGCGGTTTCATTGGAAGTATGAGTAACGGCACAGTCAGCGAAAGTTCCGCGGCCGGAAACACAACCACCTCAAGTTTTACGGCCGGCGGATTTATCGGCTCCTTTACAAGAGGTATAATTGAACAAAGCTATGCAACGGGAAGTACCAATGCAACAGCCAACATTGGCGGTTTTGTCGGAAATATGGTTGTTGCCAACAATACATCAGCTATAATAAGGAACAGCTTTGCATCAGGCAGTGTATCTTCGGCATTATCTGCCGGCGGATTCGTTGGTAACATGGGTACCGGCACTTCCGCATCTGTTTCGAGAATTGAAAACAGTTATACTATTTCCTCTAATATCAATGGTTTCAGGGGAACCGCTACTGGTACCATACAAATCTTGTCGAGTTATTTCAGCACGACTATAACCAATAGGCTTTCTTCCGCCCCTGAAGCAAAAACTACAGTGCAGATGAAGAGCCAGGAAACCTTTGACGGTTGGGATTTCGCTGATATTTGGGAACTGGAAAATGGCTCATTCCCCGCACTTAAAGGATTAGGCGGCGCGATAAGCACGGATTATATCGCTATAACCACCGCCGAGGAATTATCTGCTATCCGTAACAACCTTTCGGGCAACTTCCGTCTGGAAGCTGATATCGACTTATCGAGAATCGGATGGCAACCAATCGGTAATACAATCACTCCATTCAGCGGGATACTGGATGGCAACGGTTACACTATAACCGGATTAACAGCTAACCTTACTACCCAAGATAATGTTGGTTTATTCAGTGTCAACGCAGGAATTATTACTGACTTAATTATCAAAGATCCAAACATTATTGGCCGAAACAATATTGGGGCACTGGCAGGGCAAAACCGCGGTTTAATAACTAATATTACCGTTGACGGCGGGTCTTTAAGAGCCACTGGTATCCTTGGCGGATTGATAGGCATTAACAACACCAGTGGGATAATTGAAGATAGTGTTTCCATCAATATCATAAGCCTTACTGCAAGCAGCAATACTATTGGCGGCCTTGTCGGAAACAATCAGGGTATGGTATCAAACGTTTCTTCCAACGGAATCGCTACCCTTTCGGGGCTTGATAATATCGGCGGCTTGATAGGTACAAACTCCGGCACAATTAATAAATCTGAATCAAACAATAATATTACAGGAAGAAATAACGTTGGCGGGTTGATAGGAACCATAACCGGTGGCACAGTTGAGCAAAGCAATGCGATTGGGAATGTTAATGCAACTGGCAGTGTTGGCGGCTTCATTGGGAATATTTCTGCGGGTATTATCAGAGAATGCTATGCCACCGGGAATGTAACCGCAACTAGTGATAATGCCGGCGGCTTCATTGGAACAATGACCAGCGGTACAATCACAGAAAGTTATGCTGTCGGAAGTATAACATCATCCGGCTCTAGAGCCGGCGGGTTTATCGGCTCATTTACAAGGGGCGGCATTGAACAAAGCTTTGCAACCGGAAATGTTAATGCAACAGCCAACATTGGTGGTTTTGTCGGAATTATGGCTGTTACAAATAATACTTCGGCAATAATAAAAAACAGCTTCGCATCGGGTGGTATATCATCGGCATTGTCCGCCGGCGGTTTCGTTGGTAATATAAGTGCCGGTGCCACTGCATCTATTTCAAGAATTGAAAACAGTTATACCATCTCCAACAATATTAATGGTTTCAGAGGAACTGCCACCGGTGCCATACAAATTATATCCAGTTATTTCAGTACAACAATAACCGGTAGGCCTTCCACATCTCCGGAAGCAAGAACCACAGTACAAATGAAGAACCAGGAAACCTTTGCTGATTGGGACTTCATTGATATCTGGGAACTAGAAGACGGTGCATTTCCTGCGCTTAAAGGATTGGGTGGTGCAATAAGCATGAGTGGTATTGGTATAACCACCGCCGAAGAATTATCCGCTATCCGAAATAATCTTTCGGGCAACTTCTATCTGGAAGCTGATATCGACTTATCGGAAATTGAATGGCAGCCAATTGGCAGCACCACAACTCCATTCAGCGGAATAATAACAGGCAATGGTTACACCATAAACGGATTAACTATAAGTCTCACAACACAGGATAATGTCGGTTTGTTCGGCGTAAACGCGGGACTTATCACTGATTTAAGCATTAAAGATACAAATATTACCGGCCGAAACAATGTCGGCACCTTGGCGGGACAAAACCGCGGGTTGATAACCAATGTAAGCATTGACGGCGGAACTTTGAGAGCCACGGGTACAATTGGCGGCTTGACAGGCATTAATACCAGCAGTGGTGTAATTGAAGAAAGCTTTTCAATCAACATTACCAGTCTCACCGCAAGCAGCAGCATTGCCGGAGGCCTTGTCGGAAATAACCAAGGCGCGATACAAAACGGCTTTTCCAACGGAATCGCTACCCTTTCCGGTCTTGATAATGTTGGTGGTTTGATAGGTACCAACTCCGGTACAATCAATCAATCCGAATCAAATAACAACATTACAGGAAGAAGCAACGTAGGTGGTTTAATAGGAAGTATGAGCGGTGGTATGGTTGAGCAGAGTCATGCGACGGGGAATATTAATGCAACAGGCAGCGCAGGAAGCCTAACCGGAAATATGACACGCGGTTCTCTGCTTAATAGTCATGGAACAGGAAATGTCACAATACGATAAATTATAGTTGATGCCAATGCGTATTCTTAAATGAAAATACGCATTGGTGTTTTATCGTTATCATTTAATTTCACTCAACCACTACCACATACTCACGGCTTTCAAGCATCCCCCCTTCCCCTTCCAACACTACTTTCAAAACCATTTCTACCCCTTCCGGCAATTTATCAAGCGGTATCTCAATGATGATATCTTTCTTCGGACGAAAAATAGTACCATTTTGAATCAGTAATTTATACCCGTCCCGGTCACGGATAAAAACCGGCAATTCACCTAAAACAAATTGGTTTTCTAAATCTATATTAACTGCATATACCTCATCAGGCCTCACAAAAATGAGCAGAATAAAAGCGAAAAATATCCACAAACCGACTGTCTTTTTATCACTAAGGCAGATACTTTTTATTATTTTGACATTTCTCTTTTTTTGCCCCCGGTTCGTAAGCATAAAGCAAAACCCGGCGAGAACCAATAATACACCAGATGAAAAAGCAAAGGTAAGCGGAAAATCATTATTCCAGCGCCAACTATCATCAGATCTGATTAAAACAGGAATACCCAGATTCACACTCTCACGATAAATCACAAAGAGTCCTGCTAAAAAAATCATAACCGGAATAATCAAACCGAATAATTTGTAAATAAACCGCTTTATTACTTGCGTAAATTCATTGTATTCCAAATTCAGCAAATCAGCTTTCAACTGATGAACATTTTGATAACGCTTTTCCGGATTCCTGTGTAAACAGCAGGCGATTATCCTTTTTATCCCGCGTGGTATTTTGGTTTGTGCCCGATTTCTTACTAGTCTCTTCGTATCAGGGATTTTTCCGGTTAAAGCAAAATAAAGTACCGCGCCGAGACTATAAATATCGCTATTCTCATGATATTCACTTCCAGTTGTAAGCAACTCAGGAGCTGTAAAACCGGGTGTTCCTGAAACGACTGTATTTCCGCTTGAATAAAGAACAAAAGCGGTGCCAAAATCGACTAACTTTATTTGATTATTATCTGCCAGCATAATATTTTCCGGTTTTAAATCACAATAAATAAACGGCGGATTGAATGAATGAAGATACTCAATTACCGAAAGTAATTTTTCTATAAACATAACCGCTTGTCGCTTCATTATAGGACCGTTTTTCTTGATATATTCTGCCAAATTTGTTCCTCTGACATATTCCATCACCATATACTCATTTTTATACCCATTTCCGCCTTCGTTGGGCTCATAATCAAAAGTTGAAAAATTTCCCTCAACCTCATCTTCATGAAAAAAATCATATACGATTGGCAAAGCAGGATGTGCCATCTGCTTAAGCATGTTGACCTCGTGAAACAAACTTCCGGCTGTTTTTGCCCGCTTAAATGATAGCTTTTTTATCGCAATCTCATGTTGCAAATGCCTGTCATATGCAAGGTAAACGAGGCCGGCACCGCCGTGTCCAACTTCGCGGATTAACTCATATCTATTGATTAGGACTTTATTCATTTTCGCTCCTTGCTTTTCATCAATATCAAAACTTCACATAAATAGCCGCCTGCCCATCTTCTTCCCCTTTTCGTCTGACATAGTCCGCAATTCCGGCCAGCCGTTTCGTAATTTGACTTTCTTGGCAAAACTCTGACGGCCTAAGCGCTTCATCTATTTGAGATTTACTTAATTTTGTTATAAAATTATTACTGCATAAGAGGATTCCTTGCTTCCGGCTAAACAGCCGCTTGAATTTATACACATTTGCCTCACCAAATTGCAGTATAATATGTTTTTTCCGCCATATTGCAAGTACCGCTAATGATATCCCCGGATAAATGCTATTTTTTTCATCGTAATGAGATAAGTCATCATGAATAGCTTGCAAGGTTTTGATTAGACTTTTTTTAATCCAGTTGATTGATTTTTTCTGCAATATTATTAATAAATGAAAATGATTAAACCATTTAGTCATTTCTTCTGTCGCATAATCGCTGGCAATTTCAACTTCGGATAATTTTCTATCATCAGTACAAATAAGAGCCAGCAAAAGTGTGTCATTTTCTGATTTTGCGATTTTGAGCATAATTGAATTAGGATTGGCAATGTTATGTAAACCAGCGCGCCAATATATTGCTGATATAATTTCCAATTGATAACCTTCTGTGAATAATACATGATAAAATAGATAATAAAGAGTTTTGGTTTCTAACCACTATGTAAAACATAGTGTATATCATTTGTCCCCATCTTGTCAACAACAATAAAATTTTTTAAATAGCTATTTGGTAAAATTTTCAAAAATCTTCGCTTATACAAGTTGCTCAATAGCAGCCCCGATAAGGTCAATAGCTCAAATCCAGTGCCTTATTTATTGCATCACAAACTATATGGCTAATTTGCTTTATTTCAAAATCTACATCTTTACCGGTGACATACATATTCCGGAGTTCACCAAGGCTGTTGAGCATCTCTTCGCGAATTTCAATGTGGTCATTTACTTTTCCTTTTAAGGCTTTATCAACTGCATCACCAACGATGGTAGCAGCATCAACGACTGTTGGGACTCCGATAGCGATGACGGGCACCCCAAGATTTTCTTCGGTTAAGGCATTACGGTGATTGCCAACTCCGGAACCGGGATGAATACCGGTATCGGTGATTTGAATCGTGCGGTTAAGCCGTCTCGTTGAGCGGGCTGCCAACGCATCAATTACAATTACAACATCGGGCTTTGTCTGGTCAATAATACCTTGGGTGATTTCTGCAGCCTCCATTCCGGTTTTGGCCATAACTCCGGGGACAATCCCGCTGACAACATGAATTTCTTCATTGTTAAAAGCAGCTTTGCCATATTCTTTGACCATATGTCTGGTGACAATAAGATTATCAACAACATTTGGCCCGAGGGCATCGGGGGTTACATCACGGTTGCCAAGCCCAATCACGAGAATTGATTGTTCATGATTTAAACCGGGGATTATTTCACGAATTTGTTCCGCTAGAGCCATTGATATTTCTTTATGATAATTTTCATCAGGTTCTATCATTGCCGGCGCTTCCAAAGTAACATATGTTCCAATTGGTTTGCCCATAACTTTTGAACCGTTTTTGGTTTCAATTACGACTTTGGTGATGCGAACTTCACTTTTTTCATCATAAGTCTCAAAAATCTGCACTCCATGCAGATTTTCAGCATCAATCTCAATATTTTCCCTGGCTTCAAGCGCCAAATCCGTCCTAACCCTAAAACTGTCCAAAAATTTTTTTCCTCCGTAATTTTACTTCTACATTATTAACCGTCCTAATAGTCTTGTACAAAATTCTGTAAATTATGTATGAAAGTGGATAGATGTAAAGTTAAACGCTTGTCACAGTCAAAAAAAGCGATACATTAACATAATATGCTTTGAAGGGAGGACTATATGAAAGCAACTATTTTTGATTTGGACAATATTATAGTCATACGGACAATTATCATCATCAATCCTGGAAAAAATTGGCCGACCGGCCTTAATGTCTATTTTGATGAGGAAATCAACAATGTCACTATGGAGTTTACTTTGAGAATTAACTCTGAAAATTTTTTTTTAAAAAGACTTGCCAAACAGAAAAAGATGGTGTATAATAAAAATTGTAAAATTCCCCTTTTACATAGGAACCGGATGTGAGCGCAAGCTCCCTCCGGTTTCTTTTTTATATTTATAGAAAATTGCTTCTGTGTGAACCATTTCAACAAGAATATTGCTGCGCCGTGCACGGCTATTTCATTTCTTTAATATAAATCCCAACTCGGTTTTCAACAACATCCGCTACCTCATTGACTGTTTTGTTCCCGCTAAAGTAGGCCCCTACTTCTTCTCTGATTATTTCATCTATTTGTTTATCTAAGTAACGGACTTTTTCAGCCCGGTTAACCATCTCATAAAAAGCATTAATTTCATCATCAGTTTTATGCCTAAGATTATATGTCAATTCAAGCTCGCCGCCAAACGCCATTGTTCCGCTTTTTTTACTTTCTTTCTCGATTCGTTTTTCAAGGGCACTTTTTTTAAGCGGATAACCAGAAAGCTCCTCATGAAGTTGAAAATCATCAGACAGTAAATATTGGATAAATTTCCATGCCGCTTCAATATTACGGCAATTCCTGCTAATTGATATGAATGTATTTGATTCTATCAAAAAACCATTGCCCTGTTCGGTTGGGTAACCAATATAACTTACGGGCTCACCAAATATTTCTAAATCGTGTTGAAATCCATCTAGGCCTTTCGCACTGCTAATAATTTTAACGTCGCCCTCATTAATACGCCTGATTATACTTTCACCGAATTTATATTCATCCACAAGCATGAAACGATTAGAAAATTCAACTATCTTAATAAATAATTCACGGTTAAATCTATTATCATCACTCAACCTGTCAATAATGTTATCTCCATTGCTTTTTAATAACATATCTAAGACCATTTCTTTAATTGGTATCCATACTAAACTGCTATCCGGAAAGCGTTCCGCAAATTCAATAAACTCATCAATATTCCACTCCCCCCTATCTCCAAGATGGACCTTTTTACCAACTAAGCAATCGACATTAAAGCTAACCGGAATCCCCTGTAACCTTCCATTTAACTCATATGCGCCGAGGATATTTTCATAATAGTCAGAACGCTCAAAATTTTCATCGCTATCAAGATATGGATTAAGGTCCTGCAATAAATCTTTCGCCGCATATAAACCAAGCGCTAATTCCTGCGGCAATATTAATAAATCAGGACAGTTTCCGCTAATAATATCAATATTTAATTGGATAACCCCAACCTCAAAATCATCAACACCATAATGCTTTATTTCAATTTGATTATCAGGGTTTTCTTTGTTAAATGTAACAATCGCTTCTTTAATCGCATTTCCCAAATACCAGCCGACCACCCCGATAGTTAAATTGCTTTCTTTATTTGCTTCTTCCGCCAGTTTAATCAATATTTCCTCATCGCTCATCAAACGGATTAAACTAAAGTCTTCGGCGGTCCCGGAAAAATTATCGGCTTTACCAACCCATAAGATACGCTCATCATCTAAAGGGAAAACTTTTGTTGCCCTACTAACTGACTTATTTATTGCAAGCCATGCAATTCTTTCATTTAATGTCTTACTTCCGATATCATAATCATAAGCGCCTCTTACACCAGCAAAGAATAAAGAACCATTTGACCCTGGCCCCGCACCGATAATACTGCCTAATTCAATTGCCCGCTGAGAATCCAGAATACCATCATCAATTAATAATTCTGCCAGCAAAACCGCCCCGCCTTGAATCCATAGGGCATAAATAGAACCTTGGATATCCGTAAAAAGATTTTGTATATCTGCGCCGGTGGAAGCAGTTAAAATTAAATCACCTTGATAATTTATGACATAAATGTCATTATTTATCGCAATACAAGCATTTCCATCTTTATCTATTACGAACCCGCCTGCATAGGGAAATTCATTCTTATCAAAGAGTAGGCCAATTGAAACTGAAGATATATATGCGCCGCTATTGTCATACTTGTGCCAGAACGAACCAATGAATTTGTTATCATCATATTGAAATGTAAGAATATTAATTATCCCGTTACCATCAATTATCATCTGCGATATTCTATGGTCAACCGGCAAATTAAGTAATACCGTAACTGTTTCATCAAAGTTATCGAAATCTATTTGACAAAGGATTATTTTGTCTTCTTCATTACTAAGGTAATATAATGTATTTTTATGAACCGTCAGACAATTAATTATATTACGGGAAATTTCAAAAGGCTCTGACAAATAATAATTTTTAGTCTCGGAAGCATCTTTTTCATGGCCGCCCCTGCAACTAATTAATAGTATACCGGCCAGTAACATAAATGGTAAAAATATTAAACCTTTCTTCAATATCCATCCTCCAAATCATTATTTTATCGCAAAAGCAGGTTTTTTGAGCAATTTTTAAGATTGTTATTTTTAATTAATTAAATTTTTCAATTAACCGTTACGGCCTACATTTAAGACACCATTTGTTTCGTAATAATATCCTGAACCGCAATAGCATGTACATACTAATGACCTTACGTTATTTTGAACTGCAGTCCCGCCGCCTCCGCAAGCGCAATTTGCCATTGCCGAAGCCACTTCTGATTTTTTTCCTTCATTTGCTAAATACATATTAATACCGCCTTTCATAAAAATGTAATCACTCAAAAAACCTGTTTTATAGATAAAATTTATGACAATTCATAATTAAGCTCATCAAAACAATAGGGATTTACTTCAAGCTTTTCAAAATAAGAAGTCCAAATATCAATATAGCTAGTTTTCCTTTCAAGGCAAGACATTTCCTTTTTTTCGATATTTAGACCATTCGAATCATAACAAGAAGCAAAACATATATCACATATTTTTGCCAGCCAACAATATGCACATTTTTTCATAGATTCCCGCTCATAATTTTTTATATAAATATTTTTAGTTGATTTTTTATTAATTCCGACATCGAGATTGCCCATAACCGGAGCTTCACCAACTCTTTCGCATACCTTAAAATCACCGTTTGTCATTACATATAATCTTCGTTGTCCAGGTATGCAGCACCCATTAAAAGGAATTTTATCAAGTTCTTGATCCGAGATATTTCTGCGATATAACCTAGTAAATAATTGATTAGACATCTGTGTTAAAAAAATACCTTTACTATCATAATTTTGCAAACACCATTCATACAAAGACATATCCCATTTTTCATAATCGAAATCCAAGCATAAATTTTCATCCGGTTTTGTTTTATTAAGGTAATTTTTAAGCAATGGTACACTTTCATTTCGCGGATATGATGCCGATATCATTATTTCATTAGGGAACCATGTGAGTTCTTCAAAAAATTTCTTTATGTTTTCGATTTTATCGAATGAAAATGGCGGCGCATAAACAGCATTTATCGCAATAACCTCTTTAGCGCGCTCCCCAAATGCCTCAACTAACAGGCGTAGCCCTTTTATGGCATTGTCAAACGAACCAATCCCCCGGCTATCTTTTCTATATAAATCATGAATCTCTTTTGGCCCGTCAATACTGCATAAAATGGATATGTTAGCTAATTTTGATAAGTCATTTGCAATTTCTTGTGTTACTAGTGTACAGTTAGTGGTAAAAGAATAATGAATATCAATCTTGCTATTTATACTTTTTGCATATTCAATGCATTCTTTCATCAATTTATATTTTAGTAATGGCTCGCCGCCATAAAATGAAATGCTAATTTTCGAATTATCGACAGAGTTATTAAATATATAATCAATTGCTTTGAATGCAATTTCATCAGGCATATCGCGTTCACTAAAACCTCTGTCAGTATCGCAATCTTCATTATATGTACAATAACCACAGCGCAAGTTGCATTTTTCTGTTATTTCAAGAATGATATGCTCCAAATTATTTTCGATTAATTTCTCATATCCCAGTGGTATATTCATACTTGAAAATTTTGAAACCTTCAAGATATTTTCACTTTTAATGGTACTTATTATATTTTCTAATGCATTAGATATTTCATCAGGATAATCTTTAGCAAGCAAAAATATACCCCCTTCATCGTCTGACAAAATTCTATCTAGTAATAGAAATTCTATATCACCGCATACTAATGCTTTTCCAGTAGCTGTGTCATAATAATATTTTTTTACTTTAGTTTTAAATACAATCCCAATTGGTTTTTCATTTGGCAGCAAAGATTTTAGTTCTTTGTATTTTTCTACAAAAGTATCCATCGTATTCTCCATTATCCTAGTTCACCCGGTGAATAAAGCCATTTCTATTTGTTATTATATAGCATTGTAATATATAATTTCTTTTATGTCAATATGTGTTTATAATTTCATCTGTTTTTTGATTAGGCATTCACATTTATCTATCTCATTCCATCATTTTTACCTGTTTTTTACAACCCTAAACAATGCAGTATTTAAATCATAACAGACATTAAATCGAGTTTTATCGCTTATTAATCTTATTTTTCTGAAAAGTTCGGCAAAATTTTATATAAACAAATTAAAATGCACATAATTACATTCAATATGGTTTTTATGCATGAGCCACTATCATATTTTTGTCAAATACAATGGTATGATATTAATTTATTTCGCAATATTTTTAATTGCAGATTGTAAATGTTATCCGATACACCCAATTTTGAGTGCTCCATAAATGAATCTCTATTTCGCGGATTCATTAATTACGATTAAATATTTAAAAATTAATTCAATTATGGTATTGACAGAAACACATTTTTGCACTACACTATACTACGTGTGTTGTTTATGGAATATTTACAGGAGGTAAAGGACTTGGCCAATATCAAATCTGCGAAAAAAAGGATTTTAGTTAACCAAACTAAAGCCGCGCGCAATAAAGCCATCAAATCCGGAGTAAAAACTTCTATTAAGAAAGTATACGCCGCTATTGAAGCTAATGATAAAGAAGCTGCCGCTAAAGCATTAGCTTTTGCGACCAAAGCTATCGGCAAAGCCACGAGTAAGGGTGTTTATCACAAAAACACTTCTTCACGCAAAGTTTCTCGTTTGGCAAATGCTGTTAATAAAATGTCAGCGTAATATTTTTCCAAAATTAACCGCCCCGTTACTCAAACGGGGCGCTTTTTGTGTTTTAAGTTATTGATTAGAGACTTATATTCTACCACTATTCCACGAGGTGTTTTTCGTGCATGGGTTTTCGCACGAAAATCCCGAGTTGTGCCAAGTGCCAAATCGCTTTTTTGCGATTTGTGTACATCTTCTACTCAAAAATACTTACAGCTTTGCTGTAAGTATTTTTGAGTAGAACGATAAGCCGGGTTCTGTCATGAATGATCATCTATCTGGGATCAGCGTTACCGCTGACCTCATGCGACCTACCTGAAAGCAGGCCGGGCAAGCCTATTGCTTTCTGTTTGGTCTTGCTTCGGATGGGGTTTACATGTGCCCCGGCCGTTACCGCCCGGGCGGTAGTCTCTTACACTACCCTTCCACCCTTACCACACAGATGCTGCCATCAAAGATGGTTTAACATCTGCGGGCGGTATATTTCTGTTGCACTTTCCTTAGAGTCGCCTCCACCGGACGTTATCCGGCATCCTGCCCTATGAAGCCCGGACTTTCCTCACCCGATTTGGCCGTTTCCCGGCAAAATCAAGCGCGATCATTTGTTCTACTCATGTATATTATACCACAAAAATCTAAGTCGTGAGTGACATTCTGACTTCGCAAGCAGACCGTTGTAAAACGTCAGCACTCGGCGGCGTATTGTGCCGCCTTAGTACTGCTACGTTTTACATCGAGTGAGAACGTGTCTGCGGCCGAAGTACAGAGATGTCACACGCGGAAATTACAAATGAGTACTTCAAGCGTGAAATATACTACCCCCAATAAACTCCCGGCAAATCGAATTGTTCGGCACCCCTTCACTACTGACCCCGATAAAATATTCAAGGAATTTCAATAACCGTTTAGCTTCATAATACTCTTCTTCCTCTTTCGTAATCTGGAAAAGAAGCGGCTCGGCATATTGTTTTAAGACGGCAAGTTCATAAATTAAAGCAGAGTTAAACATCTCATCGGCATCTTCCTGATAAGGGAAAATATATTCCTCTTCACCACGGCGGACACTTGCCCACATTCCAATCGTACGGGCGGCACTCGCCCCCCTTGTACGGCTGTCACGAACCAAACGGCGGAGCAAACGGCTGTCAGTAGTCGGAATCCGGTTATGGGAATCAACATTTAATCCAGTCAGGCAACTAATATATATTTTGAACTTGCTTTCATCGGGTAAAGAATGTGACGTTTTCGGGTTTAAACCATGAATACCTTCAATTACGAGGATATCATCCGGCCCTAACTTCTTACGATTACCCTTATACTCACGTTTTCCGGTCAGGAAATTAAAAGAAGGCATATCTACAACATGTCCGGCCAGTAAATCACACATATCCTGATTAAATTGCTTAACATCAATCGCTTCCAGGATTTCAAAATTCAAGTTGCCATTTTCATCACGGGGTGTTTTATCCCGGTCAATATAATAATCATCAAGCCCAATAGGATGAGGTGTCAAACCATACGTCTTAAGCTGGATGGCAAGACGGTGTGAAAAGGTCGTTTTGCCGGAGGAAGAAGGGCCGGCAATCATTACGAATTTGACCCCCCCGCGCTTGACAATCGTCTGGGCAATCTCCCCGATGCGGTGTTCTTGCAGTGCTTCCTGGACAAGAATCAAAGAGTTAATATGGCCATCGCAAGCAGCATTATTTAGATCACCAACGGTGCTTACATCCATTTTTTTACCCCATTGTTCACCGGTAAGCAAAGTTTTAAACAGCTTTTCGCGGGGCACAAAATCAGAGATAATTTCCGGCGTTTTCCGATCCGGAAGAATAAGCATAAAACCTTTATCATAACGAATTACATTAAAATATTTGATATAACGGGTGCTTGGAAGCATATATCCATAATAATAATCATAATAACCATCTAAACAATAGATATTAACGCTTGATGAGCGGCGGTATTTGAAAAGCTTCTCTTTTTCGCTCATATTACGGCTTTTAAATAATGCCATTGCATCATCAATAGGATAATTAATTTTTTCGATAGCCAGGTCACGGCTGACAAGATCATGCATTGTTTCGTTAATTTTTGAAACATCCTCATCCGTAAACTGATAACCCTCATGCAAATGACAGTAATAACCCAACCCAATCGTGAAAGCAACTCTTGCTTTTTCGGCGACTTCCTTACCTAGAATATGGTCAATCGCGGTAAAAAGAAGCATCGTTGCGGAGCGGACATAAGTTTTATGGCCGATTTGATCCTTTAGGGTAATAAAAGATAATTCGCAATCACGATTTAAGGTCCGGTGAAGTTCCCTGATTTTCCCATTTACCAAGACCAATGCAATTGGTGAATCGTAATTAGCCTGGTGAACCTCAGCAATCTTTCCATAAGAGATACCCGATTCATATGTTTCTTTCTTCCCACTAATTGTGACAGTTAATTGTGTTTGCATGGTTACTCCTTTTTTCATATTGTATAATATTTTAGATACTTACGTATTACTGCGTGTTGTAAACTTTCAGCCCTTGATATCACACCACATAAAACAAACTCTTTTCATTTGCTTCAAAAACTAAAAGCCCCGGAATTTCACGTTCAAAATAATCTTTCATATAAGGGACAAATATCTTTTCAGTCTCATAATGCCCGGCATCAATAAGTGCTATCCCATGAGCCATTGCATCCAGGACAATATTGTGCTTAATATCACCTGTTATTAATAGGTCAACACCCGCTTTAACGGCATGGGCAAGGACACCCCCGCTTGAGCCGGGTGAGATAGCTACGGTGTTGATAACTTTATTACTATCACCGAATACCTTAAGCGAATCTATGTTAAATCTTGATTTAATATGTTCGGCACAATCATTTAAAGTCATTGGGCAAGACAGATTTCCATAACGCCCGATACCTTCTTTATTACCCTCATTTTCATAAGTGATATCCAAAACTTGCCGCCCGGAAAGCCCTAAAATATCCGCCGCATAATCAGCCATTGCCATGACATCAAAGTTGGTGTGCATAGCCATATAATTAATATCATTGCGGATTAATTTGATAATCCGGCGGCCAACAATATCATGGGCAAGTATCTGGGTAAGAGGGTCATAAATCAAAGGGTGATGAGTCAAAATTAAATCCGCACCACCGGAAACCGCTTGTTCAAGGACAGTATCTGTTAAGTCTGTCGCTAACCAAACTTTCTTGATATCTTTATCATAACACCCGATTTGAAATCCAGTCTTATCATTTTTGAGCGCGTATATCTCCGGAGCCAATTTTTCGAGTTTCTTAAATAAATCTCTGAATATCATGATTATAACCCCCCATTTTCCGTTTTCCACAACCCTATCAAATCAGTAAGCTCTGCTGCTTTCTTCCTCATTTCATCCAACTTCTCTTCATTTTTCTTACTTAAATAACTACTGTTATTTATCTGATTAATAATCTCCAATGTTACCTTTTGCTCGCGCCTAAGATATTTAAGCAAGGCCGGATTCCGCTGTTTTAACGGGATATGTCCATAGCAATCGGCAATTGTTGTTGCCTCTGTTTCATTTATATCAATAGTATTCAATTCCTCCGATTTTAACCGGCTTGGCGCCGCTTTGATAATGGGATAAAATATATCCCCCTCTAAAATCAAATCCTCATGTTCGGTATGAAACCCGTTCATTCGAAGAAATCGGCGGAAAGCCGGTATTTCGGACTGCGGCCCAAGGATTAATTCCTTTATCCCGGCTATTTTTGCCGCTCCGTCAGTAAGGATTGCCTGCATCAGGCGGCCGCCCATTCCGGCAATAATAACTGTCTCTGCTTCCCCTGCCCTCAAGGAAACAAACCCATCAGACAGCCGGGTTTCAATTTTGTCAGCCAGCCCATGAGCAACTATGTGCCCCCTTGCGCGTTCTAAAGGGCCGGTATGTATATCCATCGCAACCGCACGGGGGGCAATCCCTTGCCCAACCAAATAAATCGCTATATGGGCATGGTCACAACCAATGTCACAGATACAATGCCCTTTTGTCACCATATCGGCTATTGTCTGCAAACGTTTTGATAAAATCATAAAAATCCTATAAAGAACGCTTTTTACGTTCTTCCCGCGTGAAGTTTTAGATTTTGGAATCAAAGCTTGCGTTGATTTGGTTGCAGGTTCCAATAAGCGCAAGCTTAGAAAATCTCTTCACGCTTTTAATCCAAATAATCCTTAAGCTTCCGGCTCCGGCTTGGGTGGCGCAGTTTTCTTAATGCTTTTGCTTCAATCTGACGAATCCGTTCCCGGGTAACATTAAATTCTTTACCTACTTCTTCAAGGGTCCTTGCCCGGCCGTCATCAAGGCCAAAACGTAGGCGCAGAACCTTTTGTTCCCTTTCTGTTAAAGTGCTAAGGACATCAACAAGTTGTTCTTTAAGCAGGATAAAAGCCGCCGCATCAGCCGGGACCGGGACATTTTCATCTTGGATAAAATCACCAAGATGGGAGTCTTCTTCCTCGCCAATCGGAGTTTCCAGCGAAACCGGCTCCTGGGAAATTTTGAGGATTGAACGGACCCGTTCAACCGGCATACTCATATGGATAGCGATTTCCTCCGGCGAAGGTTCCCGCCCAAGCTCCTGAAGCAACTGACGGCTAATCCGGATAAGTTTGTTGATTGTTTCTACCATATGAACCGGAATACGAATTGTCCGTGCCTGATCGGCAATCGCCCTGGTAATTGCCTGTCTAATCCACCAGGTTGCATAAGTAGAAAATTTGTACCCTTTGCGGTAATCGAATTTTTCGACTGCTTTAATCAAACCCAAATTTCCTTCCTGAATCAAGTCAAGAAAGAGCATCCCCCGCCCGACATATCTTTTGGCAATACTGACTACAAGCCGCAGATTCGCTTCAGCTAAGCGTTTCTTCGCCTCATCACTGCCCTCTTCCATCAGTTTTGCCAGCTCAATTTCATCATCCGCACTAAGAAGCGGCACTTTACCGATTTCTTTGAGATACATCCGGACCGGGTCTTCGATACTAATGCCGTCAGGAACAGTAAGGTCGATGTTTTCGACATCCACTTCATCTTCTTCAGTGAGGATAATTTCTTCATCTTCTACCTCATCCTCATCGGTGATCCGCAAAATATCAACATTGTTTTGCTCAAGAGCCTCCAGAATTTTCTCGAATTGCTCTTCCTCCAATGTCATATCAGCAAAATGATCACTTATTTCCTGATGTTCAACGACATTTTTTTTCTTTCTTGCGGTATCGAGAAGCAATTTTAGCTTCTCATCAAACCTTACCTGTGTAACTTCATCCATCGTAAATATCCTTCCTCATGACTTTTGTATAGTTAGGGATTGACCCAGATACCTACGGACTGCTCCGCACTTCGTGCTCTCACAGTCCTAAAAATACTCGGAATCCACCCTAATCGGGCTTCTTCCTCGTATTTTGCGGGTCTCAATGTCATGTCTTTTCATACAAGCATGAAATACATGACCTTTTGACCCTGGTACCATATTTTGCCCAATTATGGCAATTTAATATTCATTTTTAGCAATTCATCCAATAATTTGCGGCCTTCAAGTGCTTGAGTAATTGCCTGCACATCACTTCCAAGGCTTGCGGTTATACTCGCATAACTATTTTTTTTGACTGTCCGGACAATATCATTAAATGCTTTTTCCTGTTCCGCTTTTGTTTCAAGCGAACCAAGGCGGGTGTTAAATAATGAAGCAACCTCCCGTTGTTCTTCTTCATCAGTAAAAAGACTAATCAGCGCTGCCGGCTCTGCTTCACCTTTTTCGATATCGGTAAACAGTCTTTTAGCTACTTTTTGATAAAGCTCCGTCGAAAAATCCGTTGCGGCCAAATATTTTTTGACTTGCCCGTAAAGGGCCGGTTCTTCCGATAGCCAGGTAAGCAGTAAGCGCTCGGCTTTCTTTGCATGGTCGTCCGGTGAAAGCTTGCTCGTAAGCCCCGACTTTGGCCGGGATACCGGCTTTGCTAAACCGGTCTGTGAAGCATAACTTAAGACCAATTTGCGCAAATTTTCAAACCCGATATGGTATTTTTCACAAACCGCTTCAAGATAATTGTCACGCTCAACTTCCTCGGAAAAAGTGCATAATTTTTTCGCTATTTCGCGGTGGAAACGGGTCTTTTGCTCCGGGTCATTAAGGCTATAACCTTTTTCCAAGACCGATATTTCGTAAAAAAAGCTGTTTTGCGCTTCGTTAATACGTTTTTCAAACTCTTCACTTCCCAGATTATTGACAAAATCATCAGGATCCTTGTATGGGGCGAGATTCAAAACCCGCCCGGTCAGGCCGCATTCCTTCAAAATCGTAATCGCCCTAAGGATTGCTTTTTCACCGGCGGCATCACTGTCATAAGCCAAAATCACTTCTTCAGTATAACGCCGGAGCAAATTGGCCTGTCCGGCAGTAAAAGCAGTTCCAAGTGAGGCTGCCGCCTGGGTAAAACCGGCCTGGTTGAGGGCGATAACATCGAGATAACCCTCACAAAGAATGATATGATTTTTTCGGGAAGTACGGGCAAAATTGAGGCCGTACAGGTTCCGGCTTTTGTCAAAAACCATTGTTTCCGGTGAGTTAAGGTATTTAGGCTCACCTTCGCCCATCACCCGGCCGCCAAAACCAATAACGCGGTGATTAAGGTCCTGAATGGGAAACATAACGCGGTTCCAAAACTTGTCACTTGTCCCATGCTTCTCATGAAATGATGCCAGCCCGGCTTCCCGGACAAGGTTTTCATCATAACCTTTGTTTTTTAGGTAAAGAGTTAAATCATCATTATTTTTATTGGCATAACCAAGTCCGAAATTTTGCATCGTTTCTTCGGTTAAGTTACGGTTTAATAAGTAATTATGGGCATTTCTTCCCCGTTCGGTCCGCAATTGATAATAAAAATATTTGGCCGCTTCCTTATTTACTTCTAAAAGTTTCATCCGCTTATTTTCTTTTTTGCGGACTTCCTCGGAATATTCTACCTCGGGCAGGGTGACTCCGGCTTTGTCGGCTAAGAGTTTTACCGCCTCGGGGAAGGAAAAGTTTTCATACTCCATGATAAAAGTAAAAACATTACCCCCGGCTCCGCAGCCAAAACAATAGTACATTTGGCGGTGTAAGGAAACCGAAAACGAAGGGGATTTTTCGTTGTGAAAGGGGCAAAGGCCAAAGTAGCTTGAACCTTTTTTCGCTATCCTTAAATATCCTCCGATTACGTCAACGATATCGTTTTTTGTGCGTACTTCTTCGATTAAATGGTCGGAATAGTACATAATAATTCCTTCTATCACAAGACAGATAAAATATCTCTCCATCCTACGGCCTAATTGGTTCTAATTTACATTTTCTCTCGGGAAGAAGGCGACCTAATGGTTCCCAATCAAACAAAGTTTGATTTTGAGATACATTATCTACCTTTTACACTATCCACGATTTCGGTACGAACCGCTCCTCATATTGTGCAATCGCGAAACGGTCGGTCATCATACTCAAATAATCACAAACAATCTGCTCCTTGCTATCACCTAAATCCAAGCGCTTTAGAAGATCGGCGGGAACTTCATCAATGTTCTTGAAATAGTAATTATAAAGTGTTTCCATCATTGCTTCCGCTTTTTTTTCTTCGCTTTTCGCTTCGATATTTTGATAAACGCGTTCAAACATAAAGTCGCGCAGTTTTGTCATAGTAGCCCCGGCAGTCTCCGAAAGCCATATATTATCACTTTCATAACTTTCGGAAATCAAGTCATGGATAAAAAAATCCAGCCTTTCACCCGTATTTTCACCCGCGATATCGCTGATTTCATGCGGTATATCGCTTTCGCATAAAATACCGGCGCGGACCGCATCGTCCATATCATGGTGCATATAGGCGATTTTATCCGAAAAACGGACGATTTTGGCTTCGAGGGTCTGCGGCTCGCCAATGGTCTGGTGATTTTTGATACCGTCACGAACTTCATAAGTGAGATTTAAGCCGATTCCGGCTTTTTCAAGTTTTTCCACCGTCCGGACACTCTGCTCGCTATGGGAAAACCCAAACGGGCAGACCCGTTCAAGGGCGCGTTCACCGGCATGGCCAAAAGGAGTATGCCCCAAGTCATGGCCTAAGGCAATCGCTTCGGTCAATTCTTCATTAAGGCGCAGAGCGCGGGCAATCGTGCGGGCATTTTGCGCCACTTCCAGGGTATGAGTAAGGCGGGTACGGTAATGGGCGCCTTCGGGAGTCAAAAAAACTTGGGTTTTGTCTTTCAAACGGCGAAAGGATTTGCTATGCAAAATCCGGTCACGGTCACGCTGATAATCCAGGCGGATATCACATCTTTCTTCTTCCCGTTCCCGGCCTTTGGTTTCCGCACTAAAAGCAGCATATGGGCTAAGTGTTTCCCGTTCCCGGCGTTCCAAATCTTCACGAATATTCATGTATATCCTCTATTTCATAAGGAAAATAAAGTATCTCTCCGTCTCTGCGGCCTAATTGCTTCTAATTCACATTTTATCCCGGGAGAAGGCGGCCTAAGGTTTCTGCGAGATATCTTTATTTTTCTTACCAACTAACGGCATATCCCGAATATAAACTCCGCATTCCGTTCCATTGCCTCGTAAGCCGCTTTAAATGGTGACATCTGATAAACATGCCACATACCTTTTTGGATATTAAGTTTCGCATGGACCCCTGCTTTCAGAAGTTTCTTATATAAAGCAGTAGCATCACTTAGGAAAATTTCATTGTCGCCGACCTGAATATAAGTCGGGGGAAAATTGGTAAAGTCGCCAAACAATGGGGAAATATAAGGGTCATTAAGCTTTTCATTATTCTGGACATAAGCGGAAATGGCATTTTTTATGTAATCTTTGCTCAAAATCGGGTCAATCGCCGCCCGGGTTTCATAACTTTTCCCCGACATCGTCATATCGGTCCACGGCGACATCAGTACCAATCCGCGCGGAAGAAAACGTTTCGTTTCTTTAAGGCGCAAAGTCAATGACAAAGCAAGGTTTCCCCCGGCTGAATCACCGGCAATCATCACCTCATTCGCCCCATATCCCAGCAACATCAGGTAATCCCAGGCCTTAAGCGCATCTTCATGAGCCGCCGGATAAGGATGCTCTGGAGAAAGGCGGTAATCAAAACACAATACATCCATTGAAGTCGAAGCAGCAAGTTTCGTTGTCAAAGTACGGGCATAAATACAACTTCCGGTCGCATAACCACCGCCGTGACAATACAAAATCACGGTTTTTTTCATGTGAGGCCGGTTGGCACTGACCCACTCGGCGGGCATCCCATCAATCATAACAGGTGTTATTTTGACCTCACGGTTAATCCCGAATACCTCGCCAAATTTGTCCTGGGATAAGCGGTGACGTTCAATATCGTTGTTTTCAATCCGGTCATGTACTCTTTTAACCAAAGCCATTAAGTTTTGGTTACGGGTTTCCCATTTATTTTTCTTGTCTAAAATGGCCATAATTTACCTTTTTACCAGTGAAAAATATCTCATAAACCATAGTAAGCAATAATTTTTTCCAAGTCAATGGTAATTATTCAGTAATCATGATATAATGTCGCTAAGACATTATATCAGCGCAGTTTTAGTGCGCATCCGCCGAAGGGCATGATTTCTTAGAAATCATGATATACTATGAAAATGAAACGAAAATCTACAAAAGCGATTCAAAATGAAAAAGTTATCAACGATTTTATTATCAATGACAAAAAAATTTGGTACAAATTAGATTTATCAGCAATTGTTTATCCCACCTTGCAACGTAAGGATTTTTCATCAGTCTACCGTCAATCGCTAATCCTCACCGAACCAATCAAACCCGACCTTATGCAACAGGCAGTTGATATGGCGCTGCCCCGCTTTCCGACATACAAAACCGCGATTCGGCGTGGTTTATTTTGGCGTTACCTCGAACCAAACTACCGCCCCGGCCCATTTGTCCGGGAAGATATCAATAACCCCTGTATGCCGATGCCTTTTAAAGCAAATAATCGTTATTTGCTTCGTTTTTATTATCATAACTGCCGGATATCAATGGAAGCCCACCATTGCCTTGGTGACGGCGCGGGCGGGATGTGTGTGCTTGCAACGGTGGTAGCGGTTTACCTTCGGTTGCAAGGATATGAAATCAGTGACGGCGGATATGTCCGCGATATCAATGCTACGCCAGATTCAGGCGAGCTTGAAGATGCTTATATGAAATATGCCAATGCCCAAGTCCGGCCGCCCCGCGCAATGGACAAAACTTATCGTATCTGGGGGACAAAAGAGCCATTTTATACTTTAAATATTATCGATGGTATTATGCCGGTCAAAGAAGTACAGGCGGCGGCAGCGAAATTCAAGGCATCTATCACCGAATATCTAAATGCCGTTTTATTATATGCCCTTTTGCAGAAGCAATATAGCGAAGCGCCCCGGCGCCTTAAACCGGTACGTATTGCAATGCCGGTGAATCTGCGGCGTTTTTTCCCTTCCGAGACACTCCGGAATTTTATCTCGATGGTTTACCCAAGTATCGACCCAAGGTTCGGCGATTTTTCCTTTGAGGAAATCGTTAATCATGTTCATCATTATATGCGTTATTATATTAATGAAAAATTCCTGCGCGGTGATATCACAACTAATGCCGCAACCCAGCGCCACCCGGTTATCCGTGTTGTCCCGTTATTTATCAAAGACTTTGTTGTCCGTTCTTTTTATACCAGGGTGCAGGACCATTATTCTTCTGCCGGGCTTTCGAATATGGGGGTGATAAAATTTCCCGCCGATATGGAGGCTCATATTAAGCGGGTTGATATTTATATGGGGCAGCCCTTTTCTTCGCGGACTAACTGTGCGATCGTCAGTTTTGGTGACAAGCTGACAATCAATTTTACCAGCAGTATCCGTGAAGCTGATGTAGAACGTTATTTTTTTCAAAAATTAGTTCAGGATGGAATCCCGGTCCTGATTGAGAGTAACCGAAAGTAGAATGGCTTAAAACCGCCATTCTTCAAAGTCATTGAAATCATGAAGGAGTATTTATGTCTTACTGTGTGAATTGCGGGGTAAAGCTTGATGAAGCTTTAGTTAAATGTCCGCTTTGTGATATTATCGTCGTTAACCCGGCGCTGATTGACCCCAAATTAATTGCTGCCGCCATCTGCGGTGGTACACATACTGCCGAAACTGATACTTTCCCTAACAAAGCCGGCACCGTCGAAGAAGTCATCAAACGCGATATTGGCTTGTTAATCTCGATTATCCTTGGCGGTGTTGCTATTGCCGCCTTTTTATTAAACCTTTTTGTTTTTCGTGATTATTGGTGGTCACTGTTAATCATTGGTTTATGTGTGATTTTATTTTTCCTAGCCCTTCCGGCTTTTATTTTGACAAAAACGCCGGTATACATCCGTCTGTTATTTAATGGGGCGACAGCGGGGTTATATTTATTTTTCATTTCTTTATTTACCCCTAAAAGCGAATGGTTTTTAGGCCTTGCCCTGCCGCTTTTATGCTTACTTACTTTTATTATCATCGTATTAGTCTGGCTTATCCGCTTCTTTAAAGCAAATTTGCTTACCACCGCACTTTATATTATTACGGCTATTGCCGTGCTATGTATCGGCATAGAACTGTTAATTAACCGTTATCTTGGAAATGAGCTAATGCCTTTATGGTCAGCGGTAGTACTTACGGCTTGCGCAGTAATTGATGCCGGGCTGATTACGGTGCTTTCACGCCGGCGCTTGCGCGATGATTTAAGAAAACGATTGCATTTTTAAAGTTTTTGCCTTATTATAATAAAAGAAAAAAATTTGGAGGAAAAAAAATGCCACGTAGAACCGACATTAACAAGATACTAATTATCGGCTCTGGTCCAATCGTCATCGGACAAGCCTGCGAATTCGACTATTCCGGCACTCAAGCCTGTAAGGCACTAAAGAACCTCGGATACGAAATCGTCTTAGTCAATTCCAACCCGGCCACCATCATGACCGACCCCGAAACCGCTGATGCCACCTATATTGAACCTTTGAATGTCAGCCGCCTCGAACAAATTATCGCCAAAGAACGTCCCGATGCCCTGCTGCCGAACCTCGGCGGCCAATCCGGCCTTAATCTTTGCTCCGAGCTTGACAAAGCCGGCATTTTAGAAAAGTACAACGTCAAAGTCATCGGTATACAAGTTGATGCCATCGAACGTGGTGAAGACCGGATTATCTTTAAACAAGCAATGGATGCCCTCGGAATTGAAATGGCCCGCTCCGAAGTCGCATATACGGTTGATGAAGCCCTGAAAATCGCCGATAACCTGGGTTATCCCGTTGTTATCAGGCCGGCTTATACGATGGGTGGTGCCGGCGGAGGTTTGGTGTACAATAAGGAAGAGCTTGAAGTCGTTTGCGCCCGCGGCATCCGTGCCAGCCGTATCAATCAAGTCCTGGTGGAAGAATCAATCCTCGGCTGGGAAGAATTGGAACTTGAAATCGTCCGTGACTCTTCTAATCATATGATTACCGTCTGCTTTATCGAAAATATCGACCCTCTCGGCGTACATACCGGAGACTCATTCTGTTCCGCCCCAATGCTCACCATCTCCAAGGATTGCCAAAAAAGATTACAAGAACAAGCTTACAAAATCGTTGAATCGGTTAACGTCATCGGCGGCTGTAATGTCCAATATGCCCATGACCCGGTTAGTGACCGGATTATCGTTATTGAAATAAATCCCCGTACATCCCGCTCTTCGGCCCTTGCTTCCAAAGCAACCGGTTTCCCGATTGCTTTAGTCAGCGCAATGCTTGCCTGCGGCCTTACCCTTAGCGAAATCCCTTGCGGCAAACATGGTAGTTTGGACAAATATGTACCGAACAGCGATTATGTCGTTATCAAATTTGCCCGCTGGGCATTTGAAAAGTTCAAAGGTGTCGAGGACAAGCTTGGTACCCAAATGCGTGCCGTCGGCGAGGTAATGAGCGTTGGTAAAAATTATAAAGAAGCTTTCCACAAAGCAATCCGCAGCTTAGAAACCGGCCGTTATGGTCTTGGAAACATCAATATTTTTGCTGATTTAAGCAAAGATGAACTGCTCAAAATGCTCACTGTCCCATCAAGCGAACGCCATTTTATTATGTATGAAGCGTTATGCAAGGGTGCTACAAACGCGGAAATACACGACCGCACCTATGTAAAGCCATATTTCATCGAGCAAATGCAAGAATTAGTTGCTCTGGAAAAAGACCTCAAGGCTTGTGCCGGCAACCTGCCCGCTGATGAAGTACTGCGTACCGCCAAAAAAGACGGGTTTTCAGATAAATATTTAAGCACCCTCTTGCAATTACCGGAAAGCCAAATCAGGGAACGCCGTCTGGCCCTTGGTATCACCGAAACTTGGGATACCATCCATGTCAGCAGCACCGAAGACCGCGTTTACTATTATTCAACTTATAACGGCATTGACAAAAATGACACCAGTGTCATAAATGATAATTCCGGCACCCCCGCAAGCAAAGGCAAAATTATGATTCTTGGCGGCGGCCCCAACCGTATCGGCCAGGGCATCGAGTTTGACTACTGCTGTGTCCATGCTTCACTTGCGCTTAGAAAGCTTGGTTTTGAAACTATCATCGTCAACTGCAATCCGGAAACTGTTTCGACCGACTATGATACCTCGGACAAACTTTACTTTGAACCTCTGACCCTGGAAGATGTCTTAAGTATTTATGACAAAGAAAAACCACTCGGTGTCATCGCCCAGTTCGGCGGCCAGACCCCACTTAATTTAGCTTCCGAATTAGAGAAAAACGGAGTGAAAATCTTAGGGACACAACCGTCAGTTATTGATATGGCCGAAGACCGCGACCTCTTTAAAGAAATGATGGAAAAACTTGAAATCCCGATGCCGGAATCAGGAATGGCGACCACCGTCTCTGAAGCGGTTGCTATTGCCAAAGAAATTGGCTATCCCGTGATGGTCCGCCCTTCTTATGTTTTAGGCGGCCGGGGTATGGAAGTTGTTTATGATGATAAAAGTATGGAAGGATATATGAAAGCCGCCGTTGGCGTGACCCCTGACCGGCCGATTCTGATTGACCGTTTCCTGAATCATGCCCTCGAATGCGAAGCTGATGCAATCAGCGACGGCACTTTGGCTTTTGTACCGGCAGTAATGGAACATATTGAGCTTGCCGGTGTTCACTCCGGTGACTCTGCCTGTATCATTCCCTCCCGCCATATTTCCGCGGAAAATGTTGAAAAAATCCGTAGCTATACCCGCAAAATAGCCGAAGAAATGCATGTTAAAGGCTTAATGAATATCCAGTATGCAATTGAAAATGATACCGTATACGTCCTTGAAGCGAACCCCCGTGCTTCCCGGACTGTGCCGCTGGTCTCAAAAGTTTGCAATATCCGGATGGTCCCGCTGGCAATTGATATCATTACTTCCGAAATCACCGGCAACCCGTCTCCGGTCCCGCAGCTTAAAAATACCGAATTGCCCTATTACGGGGTCAAAGAATCGGTTTTCCCTTTCAATATGTTCCATGAAGTCGATCCAATCCTCGGCCCGGAAATGCGTTCAACCGGCGAGGTGCTTGGTATCTCGGCTTCTGACGGCGAAGCTTTTTGCCGGGCCCAGGAAGCTGCCGGTTCGGCCCTGCCCCTCTCCGGTACAGTCCTTATCACCGTCAACCGCCGCGACCGGGAAGCTGCAATTTCCGTTGCCCGGAATTTTGCCGCCGCCGGTTTCCAGATTCTTGCGACCGGCAATACCCACCGGGCAATCCAGGAAGCCGGTATTGCTTCTACCCAAGTGAATAAACTTTACGAAGGCCGCCCTAATATCCTTGATATGATTACCAACGGTGAAATCGATGTTGTTGTCAATACCCCCGCCGACAAAGATTCAACCCAGGATGACAGCTATCTCCGCAAAGCCGCGATTAAAGCCAAAATTCCTTATATGACTAGTATCGCCGCTGCCGCTGCTGCAATTCAAGGAATCCTTTATATGAAAGAAAATGGGGCAGGTGAGGTTAATTCCTTACAGAGTTTGCATAAGTTAATCGGGTAAGAGGCTATTTTCAGCCTTGCCCGCTATGCGAGCCGCGTTTCTGAAATCAAGTATCAAAGGCAAAAATTCATTTTCCGCGGCTCTGTACAAAAAAACTATTGACTTTTGGCGCTCAAAATGATATTATCTTTTTTGGCAATATAAAAGGGCCGTCTGATGACGGCCCTGATAAGCGGAAATGTCGGAACTGGCAGACGAGCAAGACTAAGGATCTTGTGGCCACTAGGCCGTGAGGGTTCAAGTCCCTTTTTCCGCATTAACGAAAACCGCAGAATATGCGGTTTTCGCCATTTCATTCAAAACTGGGTATATCCCTGTTCTGCGGCTATACGGACAAGATCGGATATTTTGTGTACATTAAGCTTATTATAAAGAATTTTTGTGACCATTTTTATAGTATTAACCGACAAATTTAATTGATTGGCTATTTCGGGCTGCGAAAATCCGTTGTAAAGATAAGACAGAACTTCTTTTTCACGAGGAGTCAAAGTTTTAACGCAGCTATCGTTCTTTTGATATTCATTAATAAACAGTGATTGGCTTTTTGAATATGAAATCGTTTTATGCTTTATTGATTCAAGCCATGAGCGGGGGATGCCGATACATAAGGCAGAGTCGCCCGGATGTTCGCGCAGAACTGCGATTATAAGCGACCGCATATCTTTGCCAAGTTCAATAAAAGGTATTTGGATATCGTTCGGTATTGCCGTTTCATAAGCTTCTTTAAAAGATTTCCATGCCATTTCTTTATTTTTCATTTTGTAATGTACGCAAGCTTCCATCGCCAGCATTTCTATACGGCCATATAAAAATGATTCTCTGTTTTTCAGTTCCCTGATGTAATTTAACAGCGGCAGATAATTCTTTGTCAGAAAATGATAACGGGCTTTTATTTGATTCCCGAAATTTTCTATGGAAGAAGGATGTGCATAAGGAGAAAACTTTTCCATCAGCCACTCGGGAAACATTTCCGGGCGGCGGAGGATATACTGAAACCAACCTATTGAAATATCATAGGATGAATATCTTTTGTAATATCGCTTTTCATTAAGCAGATTTTCTATATCGCAGAGAGCTGTTTCAGCTTTCTTAATATTTCCCTCCGCAACAGCTATTCTCATTAAATAAAATAATGCTCTGTGTAAGGTTTCAAATGACATTCTTTTTGCTGCGTTTTCAATCGCGTTTACAACAAAGGGTTCTGCCGCTTTAACCTTGCCTTGATAAAATAATAATTCACCTTGGGCTAATAAATCCGCGCCCACTGTTACACCGCCCGAAAAACGGGCCGTGGTTTTATCGCATCGGATTATAGCTTCTATAAATTTCTGCGGTTCCCCTTTTTCGGAAGACAAAGCTAGATTAATCCAAGGCGCACGCGGAACGTCGAACGGCGGGAGCAAATTAAAAGTTTCTTCCGTCAGGCAGTCGAACATCTTGGCAAAATAAACATCAAAATCATAATTTCCATCGTAAGAAAATGCCGAGCGCACTGATGCTAAACAAAAGTACAAGCCGACTAGCGTACTGTTGCGGATTATATCGCTCTCAGGCAGCGCGGTTAATCTGCGTTCATAGAAATCAGCCAGCGAATAAAACTCCCGCAAATCTCCAAGGTTCACAACGGCGTTGATATGAAACGAGGCGAAATACGGCACCTGGTCGAATGTTTCCGCGGGAGCGCGGTCGAATATCCCTTTCGCAAATAGTGCTATGTCGTAGGGCATATCTAACGGAAGTGAAATAAATATGGATACTATGGATTCATAATCGCTTATTTTTTCGTAATAATTGAGTGCATCGATTTTAAAATTGTTTTGGCTGCACCAATCAGCCGCCGCTTCATAGGTTTTGTATTTCTCTTCATCTGTTAATATATCCTGTTTTGTGTTTAGAAAATCCAAAAACAAATGATGGATAAGATAAGTATCTAAATAATTGTCGAACCGAATATAGGTATTTGCGTTTTTTAGTTCAGACAATACATTCTTATCTTCTCCGGCTAAAATTTCAACCAGCTCGACGGAAAGATGGCTTATTAAAGAAAGTCTTACTAAAAAACATTTTAATTGTTCGGAAATTGAATTCCAGCATTCGGCTTCCATTAGTTTTAAAATGCTTTTTTTGAATGTATTTCGGATGTATCCGAAATAATTAGGGAATCTTTCGAGTGAGCGCGCGATAAGGTTTATCGCGAAAACCCAGCCTTTCGTATCGGAATATATTTTATGCATTGTATGGCTGTCAACAGTCAGTTTAAGTTTCTTAAAATAATCTTTCAATTCGTTCTCGGTAAAGTTCAAATCTGCTTCGCGTATGTTTGAAACATGGCCTTTTAAATCAAGTGCTATCATATTGATTTCAGGTAAGTCACGCCCAATTAAAATCATCTTTTTAGTCGGCAATAACTTATTGATTATAGTTTCAGCAAGACGAAGCGCCGAAGGTTCTTTCAGCAAATGAATGTCATCCCAAACGATTATATAAGGGTTATTTATCAAAGTATCGTTTCTAAAATTTATGAATTTATCCACTTTATCAGCCGTATCGGGAAATCCAATCTCTCGGTATTGTTTAGCCATAACAGGGTCAATACGATAAATTGAATCGACAATATTTTCCCATAAACGAACCGCGGTATTATCGCGCTCACTGAATTGAACCCAAAAGAACAGATCATCCTGTTGTTCAAGGAAATCCAAAACAGCCTGCGTTTTTCCGTAGCCGGCGCCCGCGCATACGGTTACAATGGGTTTTTTAACAGCATCCGCCAATAATTCATTGATGCGCCGCCTGATTAAATGACTTGAAGTAATGAGATATTTATTAATAATGTTATGATTTGCCATTCCTACTCCCGTAAAGCAATTTAATGCCTTATTATAATATGCTCTGTTTTTCGTGTCAAGATTGACGGATTAAAAGCAATTAAAATGATAAATATCAATGATAAGCTTTACACACGAACGTGTGTAAAATGTGTTAGTTAAATATGGCATAAAAAATCACTGCCGACATCTTGTTTGTGTTCATCGATAAATGTGATAATTTAATATTAGAAAGAGAGAGGTGTGTTCTGCTTATGAAAAGCCTTAATAGTAATATATTTAAAAAGGGAATGAATCATTTCAAATCGAAAAAAAACAGCGAAAAGCGGCAACTTGATTCACTGATAAAAAAACGCATCGCCGAGTTGGAAAACGAGAGAAGCATATTGCAAACGATGTTCGACTCGGTTCCCGATTTAATATTTTGTAGAGATATGGACTTAAAATATACCCACTGCAACGAAAACATGCTGAAATATTTTAATCTCACAAGCGAAAACCTAATTGGAAAAGACGATTCTGCCAATTTCGGAATTCCCCAAAAAATAGCGGATAAATTCAGAGAAATAGATATAACGATTATCAGGGAAAACCGGCCAATCAAATTCGAGCAATATCTCACCGCTCAAGACGGAACAGAGCATCTTTTTGAAATCAACAAAATTCCTCTCGTCATTAAAGACAAAATGGTGGGAATCATCGGAATAGCCCACGATATTACCGAACGCAAAAACATGGAAGATGCCGCCTTGAACGCCAGTAAAGCAAAGAGCGTTTTTCTTGCCAATATGTCCCATGAGATACGAACGCCGATGAATGCTATCCTCGGTATAGCCGAAATGCAACTGCAGCGGGACATCCTCGATGCCGAAACAAGAGCGGCGGCAGAAATGGTTTATACATCGGGCGATATGCTGCTTGGTATCATCAATGATATCCTTGACCTCTCCAAGATAGAGGCCGGCAAATTGGAACTGGTGCCCGACAGGTATGAAATTGCAAGTTTGGTAAGCGACACCGTACAACTTAATATGATGCGGATCGGAAGTAAGCGCATCATATTTGAACTTCATATCGATGAAAATGTTCCGGCGCAGCTTTTGGGTGATGAACTCCGTGTCAAACAAATCATGAATAATCTGCTTTCCAACGCTTTTAAATATACACCGGAAGGCCTTGTGAAATTAATCGTAACATCAGAAGCAAGCGCAGAAAAGGACAGCGATATCATTCTTACCGTCACGGTCAGCGATACCGGGCAAGGTATGACGGAAGAGCAAATAAAAATGATCGGTGATGAATATACGCGGTTCAATCAAGAAGCCAACCGTTCGACTGAAGGCACCGGCCTTGGTATGAGCATCACGAAAAATCTGATCTGTTTGATGGACGGGAAAATTGCCGTAGAAAGCGAAAAAGGCAAAGGTTCGGTTTTTACCGTACGCCTGCCGCAGGGCCGTGTTGGCTCCGGCTTGCTTGGCCATGAAGTAGCTGAAAATCTGCGGCAATTCCGAACGAGCAGCGCAGCGCAGATGAAACGAGTGCAGATAACGCGGGACCCGATGCCATACGGCGAGATATTGGTCGTTGATGATGTAGTTCCGAATATATACGTTGCCAAAGGGTTGTTAGCCCCTTACGAATTAAAAGTCGACTCTGCCGACAGCGGTTATGCGGCAATCGAGAAAATCAAGAGCGGTAAAGCATACGATATCATATTTATGGATCATATGATGCCGGATATGGACGGAATAGAAGCGGTGAAACATATCCGCAGCCTGGGTTATGAGCACCCAATCGTGGCACTTACGGCAAATGCCGTTGCGGGACAAGCGAATTTGTTCCTCGAAAACGGCTTTGACGATTATTTGTCCAAGCCGATTGATTTAAGGCAGTTGAACAAGTTGCTCAATAAAATGATACGGGATAAACAGACACCGGAAGTAATCGAAAAAGCAAGGAAAGCGGCGGCTTTGCGGAGAGCAAGTATGCAGCCGGATGAGAATATAAAAGTGAAAGCACTATTATTTGACAAAAATATCAACGGGCTGGATATAAACGACGGAATAGGAAATATGGGCGGCGACGAAAAAGCGTATATACAAGTTCTGCGCTCATACGCTATCAATGTCCGCTCTCAGCTCCCGGTCATAGAATCCGTGGATGAAACCACATTGGACAAATATAAGATAACCGTACACGGAATCAAGGGTACGAGTTATTATATAGGCGCCCGGTCAATCGGCGATTTGGCAAAAGCCCTTGAAAAAGCATCTAACAGTGATGATATCTCATATGTGAGAAAAAGTAACCCGGTATTCCTTGAAGCCGTCAAAACACTTATCGACAGCTTGGACACAATGTTTTTTGATATAGATTCCGAAGACCCCAAGCCGGTGAAAAGTGAACCCGACAAAGAAACGCTGGCAAAGCTTCGCAATGCTTGCAGAAGTTTTAATATGGATGATTTGGATGCCGCGATAGAGGAAATAGAAAAGTACCGGTACGAGTCCGATGACGGTTTTATGGATTGGCTGCGAGAAGCCCTCGGCAATATGAACTTAAGGCAAATAGCTGCGAAACTAACCGATATGGGTATCAATTAAATATAGAGAAGAGGTAATTATATGGAAAACTCAAAACACAGTGTTTTAATCGTTGATGATCAAAGAGTCAATATTATGGAGATTAGCAATGCTCTTAGGCCGAACTGTATTATTTTTGCGGCCGGAAACGGGCCGGATGCTCTCGCAGTGGCAAAAGAGCAGCAACCTGACGTAATACTGCTTGATATCCAAATGGAAGATATGGATGGTTTTGATATAATTGCCGCCCTCAAAAAATCAGAAAAAACAAAGGATATCCCTGTAATATTTATCACCGGGCGCACCGATGCGGCAAGTGAGGAAAAAGCATTGGCACTTGGCGCTGTGGATTATATAAGAAAACCTTTTTCCCCATCTATTATCAAGTTAAGGGTGATGAATCAGATCGAAATGTTTGAAATGAACGAAGCTTTAACGGCATCTTTAGAAGAAGCGCAGAAGGCAAATCAGGCAAAAAGCGACTTCCTTTCAAATATGTCCCACGAAATAAGAACCCCTATGAATGCCATAATCGGCATGGGAGAACTTTTACTTAACGAGCAATTAAGCGAATCCCAAAAGGAGTATGCCAACGACATCGCCGTATCGTCCAAGGCGCTTCTTGAAATCGTAAACGACATATTGGATTTTTCCAAAATCGAAAAAGGTAAGCTGGAGTTTAAACCTATTGACTATGATTTTAATACATTTATAGACCAAATTGAAAAGATGTTTTCCTATACCACGAAAAAAAAGGGGCTGGAGTTAAGGCTTAAGCGCGGAAATGATTTACCCGTTGTTTTATATGGCGACGATACAAGGCTCCGTCAGGTTTTGACGAATATTATCGGGAACGCTGTGAAATTCACCGAAAAGGGATATGTACGCCTTGATATATCCGCATCAGACGGCTCGCTCATCTTTGAGGTGGAGGACACCGGAATGGGAATCCGCGAGGAAGATCAGTCAAAACTTTTCAGCGCATTTGAGCAGGCGGACAAATCGAAGAACCGCCGTATCGTCGGGACAGGCCTTGGCCTTTCTATCAGCAAATCATTCGTTGAAATGATGGGCGGTAATATTTCTTTTAAGAGCGTTTATGGGCAGGGCAGCATCTTTACCGTTACCGTGCCGATCGTACCGGGCTGCAAGAATAGGATTGAGGAAAAAATAGCGATAAGTGAAAGCCGCGCAATATATGCCCCTGATGCGAAAATATTAGTAGTAGACGATATTGGCTCTAATCTCACAGTTATGTGCGGCCTTCTAAAAATGCTGGACATTCACGCCCAACGGATAAACTCCGGATTTAGGGCAATTGAACTTATCAAGAAAAACGATTATGACATCGTTTTTATGGATCATATGATGCCGGAAATGGATGGTATAGAAGCGACCGCGCGGATTCGGGCAATGGGCGGAAAATATGAGTTTCTTCCGATTATCGCTCTGACGGCGAATGCGGTTCAGGGCGTGCGTGAGATGTTTTTAGCAAACGGGTTCAATGATTTTTTGTCCAAGCCGGTTAACACCGGCGATCTTTTCCGAATATTGGAAAACTGGCTGCCGCCGCACAAAATCCAAACGAAAACCGAACCTGCAAATCCGGAAGTAGGTTGGATAAGGAACAACTGTAAATCGTAAAACATCCGTTAACCGTAATCGTAAAAAATTCTCATTGTATTTTTTTTTAAACCATATTATAATGTATCAGGTATTTATTAAATATAACGGATGTAACAATGGAAAATACGCAAAAAAAAGTAAAGATAAAAACCAAGAGTGTCAATCTTTTTTATGGTACAAGCCATGCTCTTGGAGATATTAACGCTGATATTTATGAAAACTCAATAACTGCTGTTATCGGCCCGTCCGGATGCGGCAAATCGACATTTCTCCGCCTTTTTAACCGCATGAATGATTTAATTCCTGGTGTTACGATTAACGGCCAGGTTTTACTTAATTATGAAAATGTTTATGCCAAAGATGCATATGTCGTTGAACTGCGCAAAAAAGTCGGAATGGTTTTCCAAAAACCGAATATTTTTCCGATGAGTATCCGCGAAAACATTATTATTGGGCCAAGGCACCATGGAATTAAGAAAAAAGCCGACCTTGATATTATCGTTGAGCGGAGCCTAAAACAAGCGGCGCTTTGGGATGAGGTCAAAGACAACCTTAACAAACCCGGTTTAGGCCTTTCAGCAGGTGAGCAGCAACGATTATGTATCGCCCGCGCCCTTGCAATTGAACCGGAAGTTATTTTATTCGACGAGTCATGCAGCGCATTGGACCCTGAATCAACGATGAGAATCGAAGATTTAATGACTGAACTTGCGAAAAAGTACACGATTATTATTGTAACGCACAATATGGAGCAGGCCGCGAGGGTTTCCCATATGTCGGCGTTTTTTATGATTGATGACGAAAAAATCGGGCGTTTGGTCGAATACCGGCCCACCGGGGATATGTTTTCAAGCCCTAAAGACAAACGTACCGAAGATTATATAACAGGACGATATGGGTAAAATAAAGAAAATCTAAAACTTCGTTTGGGAAGAATGCTTTGCATTCTTAGTTGAAATTTTTGAAAAGATTTACACAGGAGCGATTTCCTATATATGAAAAAATATAAGATTTTACCTTTAATATTACTAGCTTTATTACTTTCAGCTTGCGGCGGCGGTTCGCGGACAGGCATTGTTGTCGCCGGTTCGACTTCGGTTCAGCCTTATGCCGAATATTTAGCTGAAGAATACGAAAAAATATTTCCCGGCGCACACGTTGAAATTTCGGGCGGCGGTTCGTCAGTCGGCGTTAATGCCGTTGAGTCGGGGGTTGCGGATATTGGGATGTCCTCGCGCTCTTTAAAAGATTACGAAGATCATTTATGGTCGGTCGAAATCGCCAAAGACGGGCTTGCGATTATTATTAATCCCAGCAATCCGATTGATAATCTGACCCGCGGGCAAATTTGCGCAATATATTCCGGCGAAGTTACGAACTGGAGCGAATTGGGCGGGAACGATGCCCGGATTCATGTAATGGCAAGGGAAGAAGGGTCGGGTACCCGGAGCCAGTTTACTGAGCTTGTTATGGGTAACATCCGGATTACTCCCAAAGCAATCGTCCAAAATTCCAACGGTGCGATTAAGCAATTGGTTACAAATGACCCGTATTCGATTGGTTTTATTTCATTAGGTGTTGTTGATGAAAGTGTCAAAGCAATCAAAATAGACGGGGTCGCCGCTTCCATTGAAAACGTAAGAAATAGAAGGTATTCTTTATACCGGCCCTTTTTGTTTATCACCAAAGAAGAACCGGAAGGCAAGGTAAAGGATTATATTGATTTTGTATTATCAGATATAGGTAAGCAATTATTAATAAGCGAAGGATTGATTCCATAACAAATGAGAAAATTTAAAGAAAATTTACCCGGTTATATATTTTTACTGCTTGCATTGTCCTCAATTTCCGCCCTTGCGCTGATAACAGGATTTATCGTTGTACGCGGGGCTCCGATTATCACCGATGTCGGGTTAAAGGAGTTTGTTTTCGGCATGAGTTGGGCACCAAGCTTAGGCGAATATGGTATTTTCCCAATGATAATCGGTACGGTATCGGTTGCCCTCGGCGCCGGGCTTATCGGTGTCCCGATTGGTATCTGCTGCAGTATATTTTTATCTGAATTTGCGCCCCCGGTTATTACTACTATCTTCCGTCCGGCGATTCAGTTGCTTGCCGGGATTCCCTCGGTAGTTTATGGGTTTTGGGGGCTTATCTTCATCGTCCCGTTTATCCGCGATTATTTAGGCGGCCCGGGGTTAAGTATCCTTGCGGCATCAATTATTCTGGCGATTATGATATTGCCGACCGTTATAAGCATCTCCGAGGTATCATTGTTAGCCTTACCAAAGCAGTACAAAGAAGGCGCGCTTGCCTTAGGGCTTACCCACTGGCAAACAATCCGCTTTGTCATGCTGCCGGCGGCAAAATCCGGGATTGTTGCTGCCGTTATCTTGGGAATCGGACGGGCAATCGGCGAAACGATGGCGGTTATCATGATTGTCGGGAATGCGGTGGCGATGCCGGAATCAATCCTTGACCCGGTACGGACTTTGACCACCAATATCGGTATTGAAATGGGATATGCAACCGGAGTACACCAGGAAGCGCTTTTTGCTACCGGTATTGTATTATTTATTGTTATTATGATTCTTAATGCTACGGCACAGTATATTACAAGAAAGAAGTCAAAAAAGTGAAGAGTTTATCTAAGGCGTTGGGCAAAGGCCCAACACCAAAGATAAACTAGACCTGCTTTGCAGGTACTCTTCACTTAGCAAGAATTGCTTCGCAATTCTTCATGAATGGTGAGGTTTGATGAGATTAAACGCAAGAAAAAAAGAATATATCGCAAAAGCAATGATTTGGGGGGCGGCAATGTCAGTAATGATAGTTCTTGTCGCAATTATCCTTTATATCTTAATCCGCGGGCTGCCGGTCTTAAGCTTTAGTTTTCTTACCCAAAACCCTTATAATATGGGACGGTCCGGCGGTATTGCCTCAACGATAGTCGGTACGATTTATATCACCGTAGTAGCGCTTCTTATCGCGGTACCATTCGGCATCGGCACAGCTTTTTATTTAGCTGAATATACCCGGGACAGTATTATCACCCGCATTATTCGCTTTAGTGCCGAATCGCTTGCCGGGATTCCTTCAATTATTTACGGACTGTTTGGTTATATCTTTTTTGTCATTTATCTGGGAATGGGCTGGTCGATTCTAGCCGGCGGTTTGACCCTTGCATTTATGATTCTTCCGACGATTATCCGTACTTCGGAGGAAGCAATCCGCGCTGTTCCCCAAATATACCGGGAATCTAGTTTTTCCCTCGGGGCCACCAAATGGCAGACGATTATCAAAACTGTTTTTCCCTCGGCGATTCAAGGAATAGTTAATGGTGTTATCCTAAGTGTCGGGCGCTGTATCGCGGAAACTGCTGCCGTTATTTTTACCGCCGGTTCCGTGCTTAGTATGCCAACTTCAATATTTGATTCAACCAGAACAATGGCGGTACACTTTTTCATCCTGGCAAGTGAAGGTGTTTCAATGCAGAATGCTTTCGGGACAGCGGCATTGCTTATTATTTTGATTTTCATTATCAATGTCGGGGTAAATTCGCTGGTCAACCGCTTTATTAGTAAAAACCAAAAGAGATAGGAACGGTTATGTCAGAAAACATCAAAATTGAGATTAAGAATTTCAGCTTTTTTTACCATAAGAAACAAGTTATCTATGACCTTAATCTGAAAATCCGCAAAAATGAAATCACCTCGATTTTCGGCCCGGCTAATGGCGGGGTAACAACGTTGCTCCGTTCATTAAACCGCTTATGTGAATTAACTCATGATATCCGTACCGAAGGTGATATTTTAATTGACGGTGAAAGTATTTTTAATCCCGATTTGAGCGTTACCGACTTACGCCGGAAAGTGGGGATGGTTTTTGAGATTCCTGCCCCGCTCCCCATCTCAATTTATGACAATGTCGCCTATGGGCCAAAACTTAGCAAGAAAAAAAGCCGGAGCCAAATCGCTGATGTTGTTGAACAGGCGCTAAAACAAGCCGCCCTTTGGGATGAGGTAAAAGAGCGTTTGAAAGCCCCGGCGATAAGCCTCTCCGGGGGACAGCAGCAACGGCTTTGTATCGCCCGCGTACTGGCATTACAGCCGGAGGTTATTATGCTTGACCGCGCTTGTTCGGGGCTTGACCCGATTTCAACCGCAAAAATCGAAGAATCGCTAATTAACCTTAAAGAAGAGTTTACTATTATTATTGCCCCGCATAATGTACAGCAGGCGATTCGCATTTCTGACTGGGCGGCGTTTATGCTCATGGGACATTTAATTGAAGCAGGGACTAATACCGAGGTGTTCTCAAGTCCTAAAGATCAGCGTACTAATGATTATGTAACCGGTAGATTTGGCTAACGCGAAAAAGTATATCTAAAGTGTCGGGCAAAGGCCCAAAACTGAAGAGGTTTTCTAAAGCGGCAGAATGCTGTTAAGAAAATTTAAAACTTCAGTTACAAAGATAAACTTGATTTCGCGGGGGAAGAATGCCCAACTTCATTCTTCCATGTTTTTGAAAGGTGTGGATATATATGAGAAAACAATTTGACGAGCAACTTGCGAACCTTAACACAAAATTGGTAGAAATGAGCGAAATCGTTGAACAGGCAATTGCCAATACGAATACCGCTTTGACTACACGAAATACTGAACTTGCCAAACAGATAATTGCCAATGATGATGATATCGACAATATGGAAAAGGAAATCGAAAGCCTGTGCCTTAAGCTGATTATCCAGCAACAGCCGGTCGCTTCCGATTTGCGGCTTGTTTCGGCGGTACTGAAAATCCTTACGGACGTTGAACGTATCGGCGACCATGCTTCGGATATTTCTGAAATCATTTGCATGATGAACGGCAAAGAGTACATCAAAAAATTAGAAGACATTCCCCAGATGGCTGAAGTAACCCAGCAAATGGTACACAAGAGTGTCGTTGCCTTTGTAAATAAAGATATCGGCTTAGCTAAAGAAGTCATTGCTACCGATGACAAAGTTGATGATTTATTCGTTGCAGTCAAAGATGAGCTGATTGTTTTGATTAATAATAATCAGGAAAATGGCGACCAGGCAATTGACCTGATTATGATTGCGAAATATTTTGAGCGGATCGGCGACCATGCTGTTAATATTGCCGAATGGGTTATCTTCTCTCTCACCGGCTTCCACAAAGATATTCAAGTGATGTAAAAACGAAGAGATTTTCTAAGTTTGCATCCATTGAAACGCCACAAAGAAAATCTAAAGCTTCGTTTAGAAAGAATACTTCGCCTTCTTATTGAAGTGAGGTTCAAATGAAAACAATCTTTGTCATTGATGATAATATCTCCGTTCTTGCTGAAGCAGAAGAAATTCTGGAAAAGCATTATGTTGTGGTGACACTTCAATCGGCCGAGAGCATGTTTACGGTTCTGGAAAAAGTGATACCGGACATGATATTGCTTGATATTGTTTTGTTTGGCGTAAGCGGGATGGAAGCACTACAGATATTAAAATCAAATGAAAAGTACAAAAATATCCCGGTTATGTTTCTTACGGGCCTGACTGATTCCGATACGGAAACGCTGGGGATTGAATTGGGCGTAACTGATTTTATCAGCAAACCATTTTCCGCAGCTATTTTGCTAAACCGGGTTAAGAATTACTTGTGTTTAATGGAGTATCAAAAGCATGGAAGTATTTAATTATATCTTGATTTTGCTGGCAGCTGTCCTCCTTTCGAACTTGATAAACCGCTTCCTCCCTTTATTATCAGTGCCGATTATCCAAATAGCGCTCGGTATGCTTATCGCGGTGATACCTTATGGGGCATTTGAATATGATTTTTATCTGGAACCGGATTTATTTTTTGTTTTGTTTCTCTCCCCGCTAGTCTTTCATTCTGCCCGCACCGCTGATTTAAAAAGCATGCAAAAATTAATGAAGCCGATTATTCTTGCCGCTGTCGGCCTGGTACTTATCAGCGTTTTTGCAATTGGATATGTCACTAATGCCCTGATTCCGGCGCTTCCTCTTGCCGCTGCTTTTGCCCTTGCCGCCGCCCTTGGCCCCACTGACATTGTCGCCGTTGAGTCCGTAGCCCACCGGCTTAAGTTACCGCACCGGATTAAAAATATCTTAGTCGGTGAATCTATTATTAATGATGCCACCGGCCTTGTTTGTTTCCAATTCGCTATTATCGCGGCAGCAACCGGCTACTTTAATATATTTCATGGATTAGGGCGCTTTTTAGTCCTCTCAATTGGCGGGCTAATCATTGGCATGATTTTTACAATCCTAAAATTCCTGTTACTGCGCTGGCTTCGTTCCCTGCGTATTGTTACTGCCTCACTTCATCTTGCAATTGGGATTTTAACCCCATTTATTATTTATATGATTGCTGAAGAATTGGGAACCAGCGGTATTTTAGCTGTTTTTAGTGCCGGAATACTTCATGCTATGTACAAAGACAAATTTAATCCTGAAATTTTGTCCTTGAATAATGCTGCCGAAAATATCTGGTCGTTTCTTTCATTCAGCCTTGATGGATTGATTTTTGTAATGATAGGTGTCCATCTTCCCCAAATTTTCCGGGTTCAAGCCGGCCGGGCAAGCGGTTTCGCCAACTGGGAAATCGCTCTTTTTGTTCTAATAATTTACCTGGCAATGGCGATTCTTAGATTCCTATGGTGGATTATCACCGTCCGGAAGAAAGTTTACAGTGATGCTGCCAATCCGATTGGGGTTATTCGTGCCGGTTTGATATTCAGCGTTGCCGGCTCCCGTGGTGCAGTTTCGATGGGTAGTATCTTGTCTATCCCCCTGCTTTTGGCTAATGGGGCCTCATTCCCGGAACGTGATTTCCTTATCTTAATCACTTGCGGTATAATTATTATTTCACTTTTGATAACAAATTTTATCATGCCGCTGCTTTTGGAAAAAGGCCAAACACCAAATACAAGTTTATTTGAAAAAGAACAAGCCACCCGTGATGAAATACTGCAAACCGTTATTCAACGTCTAAAGCAAACCGTTACCCCGGAAAATATCGCAGCAACCGAAATCATAATCCAGCATTATTATGCCCGCTTAAATAAGCAGTTTCGTTGTCACGAGGATAAAGAGGGAAAACGTCATCACTTCGGGTTTCGGAGCGGTATCCTGCTCCTTGAGAAAGACGTGATTTTGCATATGGCCGAAATGGGGCAATTAAACGAAACCCAAGCCGAGCATTATATTAAAGAAGCAAACCGCCTTTATGAAGAAAGTGAGAAAAAAATAGGGATGTTTAAATCTTTTCTTTGGATAGTTAAGCATCTTTATGACTCCTTTACCTGGAAGGATTCTTTATCAAAAAAATCCGAAAGAAGTTTACTGAAAGAAATAAATGAAAAAATGATGAAAGAAAAACAAAATGAACTTCATTTAGATATCGATGACCCGGCGCTAAAAATTATCGCCCTGGAACACGAAAAAGTCGTTAGCGCAAGAATGGGGTTATTCAATACTGAAACCGAAAACATGACTGCTTGTGTTAATGAGGTAGCGGAAAGCGGACTTTATATCGAACGTTTATTGATTCAACAAATGATGGAAGCCGGGCGTTTATCACGAAAAACAGCCAAAGAAATGCAGGCGAATATTATTTTGCTTGAAGCGCAATTGCATACGGAGTGAAGGACGGCAAAAACAACTCGCAGGAACCTTAGGCCGCCTTCTTCCCAAGCTAAAGTTTTTATTTTACATCTATTAGGCCGTAGTGACGGAGAGTGTTTATTGCCGTCCTCGCGCATTCTCTATTACCTTCTCAACCTTCTGATACTGCTGCCTAATCAATTCTTTGTACTTCGTATCGGATAATTCATCACCTGCTTCAAAGCCATTATCAGCTATGTAATACTTAAATGCTTTCGCATGACTTAAATCTTCTTCACACATTTTGTCCCATAACTTAAGCAAATGGTATTTAAAATCCAACTCAAACGTAAAACGCTTGCATTTCCCATCAAGATATTTTTTGACATAATCCATCATGAAATTAAGGTTCGGTTTTTCATTACCCACTGCTTTTTCTCTTATCTTCCGTATTTAATCATCGTTTCGCGATAAGCCTCCGGCAAACCAATATCATATGATTTGCCTTCCGGGACAAAACCATACATTCCAAACTTTTCCCGTACTGCATCAAGGGCATCGGTTAGTTGAAATTCACCATGACTTTTTTTGTTATTAGCAATATTTTCACCTAGCTCGGTAAAAATTTCTTCAGTTAAAATATATTGGCCAAATACGGCATAATATAGCTTGTTTTTGCGGCGGGCCGCTGTCCCAAGATACTCTTTTGCATAATCCCGGTCCGGCTTTTCGTGGATTTTTTCCACTTTCATCAAGCTTTCCGCCTCATCTTCCCAGTGCCCATGCACAATCCCATAATGAATTACATCGTCAAGGGGTATCTTTTGAATCGTCACCATCGCCCGTCCGCATTGCTCATATGCTTGAATTAATTGCTTGGTACAATTCGCTTTGATATTTGATTCATATAACATATCTCCGAGCATCAATATAACCGGTTCATCACCGGCAAAAGCCCGGCACTGATAAACAGCATGGCCAAAACCAAGGCGCTCATTTTGATATACATAGGTAATCATTTTTCGTAAGCGGGCAATCGTGCCTTCAATTTCACGCCGGCTATCAGGTAAGTTTTTGATATTTTCTTCCGGTAACGGAGAGAAAAAGGCATCATATGCTTCCTGCTCTTCTGCCCCGATTACCAGACAAATCTGTTCAATCCCTGCCTCTTCCAACTGTTCAAGCAAAATCAAAAGCGCCGGTTTTAAAATCCCATCGCTGTCAAGTATAGGAAGAAAATCTTTTTTGATGCCTTTCGTTGCCGGATACAAGCGGGTACCGAAACCAGCTACCGGAATAATAGCACGCTTAACGGTACGCCCCGGCTGTAGTGTCAATGAAAAAGCCGGCATCTTTTTTTCTTTTTCTAAATAATCTATTAAAGCATCACGGCATTCAAGATCTTTTGCTAAAAACTGAACCGTACCGTCACCTTGTGAACCAACTCCCTTACCGCCATAAACCAGCTTCTTAACCGCCGGGTCATTAAGAACCGAATGGAGGACCGGGGCAGCAAGCTGAACAGGACTTGCAGGGGCCACTTTTTTGTCAAAGTTTTCCTGCGCCTCTTCCATTAATTTCCCTAACCCCTCGGCATCACCTGCTTCTAAAAGAGCCGCCGCTTTCGCCACAATCTCATCGTTGTCAGAGCCAAGGGCTTCATGAACCAGCATCTCCTTTTCCGATTCTGCAAAAGGATAACATTTGTTCAAATCTGACAGAATATGAATTGTATTTTTCGATGCCTGCAAATCGGCTACGACCCAATACATCGGTTTTCCGATTCGTAACGGGCGGGCATTGGTTTCAGTACCGTCAAATTTCATGTAGACCGGTTTAACCCCATATGCACAGGCCTGATCTAATCGTCCGCACCGCGACGGGGTCCGCTGTTCGCCAAGAAAAGCGGCCAACATCTCCCCGCGGATATTCATTTTCAAATCATATAATTGGTTAAAGGCCCGGGCGACCAAAACACAAATCGCTGCCGAAGAAGATAAACCGCTTTTAATTGGAAGATCCATTCCGGTGATTGTAATCCTGAGCCCACCCACGCTATAATTGTCACTAATATACGAAGCGACCCCGGCGACGTAGGAAAAAAAACCGCCTTCTTTGGCAATTGATAAAAGCTTTTCCGTATCCATAACCGAATGAAGCGATTCGCCGTCATTTATGCCGATACTGCTCTCAACAATAAAATCTTTGTCTTTTACCGCGGTTGCATAAATACCTTGCTCAATACCGGATACAATCGCATATCCGGGCTCCAGCGACGAATTCATAACACGGTGCATCCCCGCCCAGTCACTATGCTCACCAAAAAGGCAAAGCCGGCCGGGGACAAAAAGCTTAAGCGGGTTTCCGCCAAAACCCATTTCTTTATTATTGTTAATTTTGTTATCTTTGGTATTATTGTTTTGCATATAAATAAGGATAGCATATAGTATAATTAAAAACAATAGCAAAATTGTGAAAAATGAGTGATATGTAAAACATTTCCTTTGCTTCTTCATCAAGGCCGCCGCCTGCGATAAACCTATTATTGTTAATAACACAAATCTTGACGATAACTAGTGAGATATTTTATAATAGGAAGGAGTTTGTTAACCGAAGATGAACGAATCTTTTGCTAAGGAAAAACATGAATAAAACCAGGGTAAAACAAAAATTTCATAATCTACTAAAGCATTCGTCTTTAATATTATTAAAGTTAGACCATTTTTCATGTAAATACTTTAACTTCAAAATATTACCGGATAAATGGGCAATAAAACTTAAATATAAAATCGGTATGAATAAACGGTTAAACATTCGCAACCCCAAAACATTTAATGAAAAAATCCAATGGATTAAGCTATACGACCGTAATCCTGAATACACCCGCATGGCGGATAAATATGAAGCCCGCAAGTATATCAGCGAAAAAATCGGTGAAGAATATCTAATCCCCCTCTTAGGCGTGTGGAACAGATTTGACGATATCAACTTTAACGAACTCCCCAATCAGTTTGTGCTTAAATGTACGCACGATTGTGCAAGCGTAGTTATATGCAAAGATAAATCACAATTCGACTTAAAAGCAGCAAAGGATAAATTGAATACCGCATTATTGCATAATTATTATTTCTTAGGCCGGGAATGGGTCTACAAAAACATAAAACCGCGAATCATTGCCGAGATTTATTTGGAAGATGAATCCGCTGATCTAACCGACTACAAGTTTATGTGTTTTAACGGGGAAGTGAAATGCAGTTTTGTCTGTACAAAAAGGAACAGCAAAGAAGGTTTGTGCGTTACATTTTTTGATAAAGATTGGAACCGGTTTGCTTTTACAAGAGCATATCCAAATGATAATGAAATAATCGAAAAACCGGCCAATTATGCCATGATGATTGAGTTAGCTGAATTAATTGCTGAAAATAAACCGTTTTTACGGGTTGATTTTTATGAAGTAAAAGGAAAACTATATATCGGCGAATTAGTACATTACCCCGGAAACGGCCTGGAAAAATTCAATCCGCCGGAATGGGACAATATCTTCGGTTCATGGCTTAGCTTGCCGGGATTACTAGACTAAGATTTTATTAGTAAACACAATTTTACCTATCATCATACCCTTTCGGATTAGCCTTGTGCCAGTTCCACGCATCTGTTATGATAGTTTTAATATTGCTTCTTTGCGGTACCCAGCCTAATACTTTTTTTGCTTTTTCCGCTGAAGCCACCAATTCAGGCGGGTCACCAGGGCGGCGGTCGCCAATATTATAATTAATATCAATTCCGGTGACTTCACGGGCCGCATTAATAATTTCCAGAACTGAAACTCCAATTCCTGTCCCGAGGTTTAATTGAGTAGTTTCACCATTTTCTTCAAGGTATTTGAGCGCCCTAACGTGAGCATCAGCAAGGTCAAGGACATGAATATAATCGCGTATACAGCTTCCGTCCGGCGTAGGGTAATCGACACCGAAAACGTGAAGTTTTTTTTCATTTTTATACCCATGTCCGCTATCGGCGGACTCAAAATCAATAGTTGAAAACATTTTTCTTTCAACATTTAATGCTTCCCGTAAAACGAGCGGTATTAAATGTGTTTCGAGCAAATGGTCTTCGCCGATACTGCCATCGGTTTCTGCTCCCGCCGCATTGAAATAACGAAGTGATACTGACTTAATTCCATATGCAGTATCAGCACATTCTAAAAGCCATTCTACGGCAAGTTTACTTTCGCCATATGGGTTACAAGGGTTTTGTAATGTTTCTTCCGTTATCGGCACCGAAACATTTTCACCATAGGTTGCACAAGTTGATGAAAACACAATATTTTTAACCCCGGTTTGTTTCATTGCTTCAAGCAGGCTGATTGTACCGGTTATATTATTTTGATAATATTCAAGCGGCTCACGCATACTTACCCCAACCAGCGCAAACGCCGCAAAGTGTATTACCCCGCTAATATTGTATTTCTTTATGGTTTCAATTAGTTTACCGGTATCCAATAAATCACCTTCGACAACCTCAAACCCTTGAACTGCCTTGAGATGGCCTTCGGAAAAATTGTCGTATACGATACAGTTATAACCGGCTTTTTGCAGTTCTCTAATGCAATGAGACCCGATGTAACCGGCCCCGCCGGGGATTAGGATGTTGGTCATTGTGTTTCTCCTTGTGTTAGTAAATAGTCCATCATAATTTCTAATCATCATGATTTTCAACTGGCTTAAAATCCATCTTATATAAAACCCAAAATTATATTAATTATTTAACAAACAAAACTACCTCGTTGAAACCAAATAATTCTGAGTATGTATCACCTAGCCAACGGATATAAAATTGTGAATAATTAGGATTTAATTCCTTAATTAATAAAGGAATTTTGCGATAATCAGTTGGCAAATGATAAACACTTATGGCAAGCTTAGGCTTGTATTCTTTAATTAATTGCGCACAACCGTTCAACGCATAATATTCACTGCCTTCGACATCCATTTTTATAGTTGTAATTGGTTCTTTTATTACATCATCTATCTTTACAACATCAATAGTAAATTTTCCTTTTTCGGATATTTTACTACCCGAAGCTTCACCACCAGAAAATTTTAATTTCCCACTAATATTGTAACAACCTACGTTATAAACATTCCCTTCCTGAATACTACTACCAGAAAAAACTTTCTTGCATTTTTTATAATTTTGATAATCCGGTTCAAAAGCAAAATACTTTTTGGGGATTTTTCTTTCACTAATAAGTTCAATTAATGTATCCCCTGTAAATGCTCCGCAATCTACAAATATTTCCCCGGCTTTAATAAATGATTCTCTCTCACTTTCTAATAATTTTACGTCATACCCTATACTTTGTGTTGCAAGTTGAATCCCATATCGCGAGTCTAAGAGCATTTCTCCGGCTAAAATATTAAGGAAAGTCTCTTTGCTTTTTGTATCAGAAAAAAGTTGAAAACACTGATAGTATTCTTCTTTACAAGCATTGAAGTCATTTATGAGCATATCACTATTTGATCGAATCTTATTATAGCGAGAATGTACGCTATATTTGTAAAATATCAAAGGTAATACTGGAAGCTTATATAATATACCGCGTACATTCCCTTTTCCTTTACTACGGTTTATCATAGTTTTTATCCTTAATTTCTTGTTAAAATGTAGATAGTCACTCTTATCCAGCCTTTTAACTTTTGCCATTTCGGCTATCTCTACCAACTCTTCAAATGTTTTTACCATTATTCAAAGCCTCCTTCGACTAAGTTTTATATTAACATTTCTAATTGCCATTGCACTAAGCAATTTAAATAAGTTATGTTTAAAAACCATTCTCCATTAATTCTTATTTTTAAATGCAACAATTCTTTTATATACATTATTTATAAAGGTTTCATCTTTAGTTTTATATAGATATATTAAAGTTATACTAATATAAAATATTGCCCCTATACAAATTTGAATAAGGATTGCGTATACACTTAGTTTCATTAAGGTCCCAATAAAACGAACCAAAAAGTACATAGCGATTCCGGCAAAGAAAAAAATGATATTAGTTTTCATATAATCTAATATCGGTAAACTTTTTCTTGAAGCAAACACCATCAAGATACATACAATAATTTCGACAATTATTGTTCCAATTACTGCACCCATTGCTTCAAAGCGTGGTATCAGTATTAAATTCGATATTATGTTAACTAATGCCCCAATTACAAATATAATAGTTATTATCTTATCCTTTGAATTAGGGATTAGGTGTTGCTTATAAATAACATTTCCAAATGCAATAAAAGGAATTGTGATGCATAAACCTGCAAGCAATACTCCACTATCCTTGAATTCTCGTCCAAAAAATAATGATGCAAAATCATTGGAAATTGATGCTATACCAAAGGATAATGCAAAGGCAAACAATATTACATACCTCATCGAAATGTGCATTAATTTCATTTTTTCTTCTAAATTACCTTTAGCGGTTATGTTTGATATTCTCGGTATCATTACATTATTAAAAGCAAAAATAAATCCAAGAATCATAACAATAATTTTATCTGAATTTTCATAAAAACCCAATTGAGTTTTTTCACTCATAATACCGAGCATAATTTTATCCATTACACGATAAATACTAATTGCAATAACCGGAATAAATAATAAACACATAGGTTTTATATGTGAACTAACACCACTCCAAGTAGGCTTGACAAATGAAACATATTTCATTCTAATAATCCATAAAATTGCTTGCGAAAAGAATTCACCTAATGACATTATTAATGCGTATTTCCATAAATCATCTACTCCCCTAACAAAAACAAAAACACAAATAACAGAAATAATCTTTATAATAGCACTTCTGGCTACTGTTAGCCTAAACTGTTCTAATCCCGTAAAAAGCCAGTTAATATTTAACAATGCTGCAAAAATAAGAAATATCTGAATAGAAAAAATGGATTTATACTGCTCGGCTATAATAAAGCAAAATATCATGTATGCAAATAAAACAACGACTGATATTCCTAAGTGTAAGCAAAATAAATCAGTGAAAGTTTGATTAAGCTTTTCTTTATTGTCACGTACAATCGCTATAGTTCTATTGCCATAAGTAATAATACCTAGCATTGCAAAATATATAAAATATGTTGTAATGGAAAAAGTATAAGAATATATACCGATATTTTCCGCGCCAAGAACTCTTGATATATAAGGTACAGTTATAAGAGGTAACACTGTAATTATTATCTGATATATGCTTTGGTAAAAAACATTCCTTTTAAGACTTGGCATTTATTTGTCCTTTATATATTTTGAGAATTTAATAACTTGCTTACTTATTAATTTTTTTCCTAATCTTATATAAATCCAGATTAAAAAAACGTTTATTACATTTTAGTTTGAAATAGGCTATATAAATGCTGGTCGGTAATTTACGAAAGAGCCATCTAAGAAACATTCTAAAACCTTTTGGCAAAGGTTTTAATGCTGTATCTCGCCAAACTGTTTTTGATTTTATTTCTCTCCACTGTTCGGTATATGGATGTAGGCTCCCTTTATACCATGGCCTATATGGCGTATTTCTGCCTCCCGTGAAGTGGAGAATAACGGGGAAATCCATGCTTCTTAAAATTTGATTATAATACTCCTTATCATGGGCAAAATTCATTTTTGCAATTTCTTTACCTCCCTTCATGAAAAGCGGGGTAACAACATTATATTCCGGTGCAATTCTTTGGATTTTTCCTTTTAAAGTACCATTAATCACATCTTGATCTACACATGGAAAAATGAAATCATAAGATTCCATAAATTTAATATATCTATCAGTTATATTTATTTTTCTCAATGAATTTATATCCATTAACAGAATACCGGCATTTATGTATACATCATCTTCATTTAAATTCAAATACTTATAATGATTCTTATTAACTACTCTATAATTATCTCTTGTAACACCGCAAACCATTTTATTTTCTAAAAATTCTGTTTCCCAAAAGGGTTCAATCGAATTCATGATTAATGTATCACTATCAATATATATAGCACGCTCCACATGTATAGGAAGCGTTTCTACAACAAAGAGGCGCAAATATGTGGCAAGCGACCAATTATCTGTTATATAAAGTTTTTTTGAATATTTCTCAATACCTGATTGATTATAAAAAAAGACGTTGCGCTTATAATCCTTAATGCACTTTTCCAATCTCAGCTTGTTTTCTAAACTCAACTGATGGCTTATAATATGTACATTTATCTCAATCGCATTTTTATTATTCATTAATAAAGAGGTTAAAGAAACCCCTGTCTGCATAGCAAAATTATCATCAAGTGTATAAATAATATGCATTTACTTATTTCCTTTCTGTTTGCTTTTATCTCGCTTACTAATCATTTTTATAAATGAATATATAGTAAAATAATTTAAATTTAATAAAAATACTCTTTTAAGAAACCCGCCTTTCCAATATGAATATTTTAAATCCTTAATAAATAACCAAGGAAAAATAAAATAACAAATCCTTTTCCTAGGTTTTGCAATATTTCTATTCTTCATTGTTCTGTTATTTTCAAATTCAAAATCACCAATAATTACAGCATCACATAATTTAGGTTTCGAAACAAGGTTTTTAAAAGGATTATTAGATACGTCAGAATACATCGGAATATTTGTTAATTTAAGGCTATTATAATCCTTTACAAATTGTAAAGCACCTTCATGAAGCCCGCTTAACCATTTAACCGGATATTGTTCTCGTTCTGCTGTTAAAGCTGTCACCATACCTTTAATATTTTTATATCCAAGCGTTGTACCTTCTGCTGGTAATAAAAGATTTTCCAAAGGTGAAAAAATATCTTTATAATTTAGTTCCCACTCAATTTCATCACAAGTATACCAATAAGCATGAACATTAATATCATTTTTTATTTTGTTACCTTTAATAAATCCGCAATAAAGGCCGATTGTATTTGTATTTAATTCATTTGTTTCAGTAAACCTATTTAGCATTTGCTGAGCGGTTCCATACCAACCTATGTCAACAATTCCAACATTCTTATAAAACCCGCATTGCTTCAAGTATATTATTAAATCATTAACTGATTCCGTCTGTTCTTTCATATCACGTTGTAATGCTTTATATAATTCTTGATAATTAATAATATCTTTAGCACTTATTTTTGAATTTAAACACAATCCATCTTTATGACAAACTGTTTCATAATCTTTTGGATTTAATTTTATTGCCATAATTAGTTCTTCAATTGAATATTTTCGGTGAGGTGACATTGTATGGTGCAAATCATCTATTCCATTTCTGTTAAGTAAATAATATATCCGTAAGCTTGCTCTTGTAATATAGGTATATTCATAACGAATAGAACTCTCCGGAAACATATATTCATAGGCTTTTTTTATTATGTAGGCATCTCGCGCCATAAAAAACAATGTATTAATATCTTCTTTTTTTGCATAATTATGAATAAACTCGCAAAACCCAAAAACTAGAGGTCCTAGTACTTCGTAGCCAAGTCGGAATGCCCTGTCTTTTTTAATATAAAAGTTTAATTGATTATTAATAAATGAATAAACTAATCCTTTTTCTAATGTAGAATCATATATTTCTTTTTCTGTTATATATAATGTTTTTATATTTCGCCTGGGTATATAAGATACTCTTATACCTCTCAAAAAAGGTTTCATAAGATCAGCACGTTTATTATCGCCAATATGTAATAAGTTCTTGGGAGATATTTCAAGATCTTTTAATAAAAAATCAAATAGATCTCCTGTTGACTTTTTAAGACTGATTTCTGAAGAGAGATAAAGCTTATGATAATTAGTAATTCCATTTTTAGCTAATATCATTTCAATTATGTCTTGAGTTAGATACATATCTGAAGTTAATATAACCTTTTGATTGCGACTTAAACACATTTGATATAAATCATATATCTCCGGATTTCTTTGACAGGCCTTTAGTTCAATATCAATTTCTAATCGTTTCAATTCAGCTTTCTGTGACTTTTCGAGTGGTATTTTATCATAAATCTCATTTATGGTTATTTCTTTGTTAGGGTTCATATCGCGGATTTCTTTCGCCGTTTGTCTACGCGTATATAGAAATCCTTTTATTTTATCCTCGGGATTCTCACAATTATATCTTTCTTCAACAAGTAAAAATATATCCGATGGCTTTGACACGTTACGCTTAATTAAAGTATCAAAAATATCAAAGGAAATATATTTATATTGACCTATTTTGGATGCAATCTTAGTTTTTCTTACTATCATGTTTCTATTCCCTCATTTTTACGCGCTTCACTAATGCAATTAACAAGTAGCGGAATATTAGCTGCTATAGCAAGAAGAATGAACATTCTTGAACCTGAAAAGCCTTCTGTTTGCCCAGTAAAAAAATATATGGCTATCATATAAGAAATCATGAAAGCAATTTTATCTTTTTTATGTGTGTTAGCTTTTTTACAAATAACTATAATTAGGATAAAAAAAATAATTGTTGATAATAATCCTCCGCGATAAATAATATCTAGGAATGTATTATGAGTTGTTGTTACAGCGGCAATATTTCCAAGTCTTTGAGCCATCATTAATTGCGGTTCAATTCCATACCCTAAAATCGGATGCTGCGAAATTGCATGCAAAGCTCTTTCCCACATAGCATCACGCCCTGTTAACGTTTCATTTTTTAGTAATTGTTGAGCAATTAAATTACTAAAAAGAGATTGTAAACGAAAAAAAACTAACCCAATAAAAATAATCAAATTCATTAACATTGCTTTTCCCAGAGAAATAAAGCCTGAGGTTTTTATTTTTGAAGGTATTAAGAAATATATAAGTATAACTACAAAACTTACTATAATTCCAGCAGGGGTTGATTTAGATGTTGAGTATAATGAGAAATTTATATTAATTAATGCTAATGTTAAAAATACCCCGCTTATAAATAAAATTGACCTTAGTTTATTATTAGTATAAAAATAATAAATCATGCAAATACAAATACCCGTAATAATCCAAGAAGGTATGCTGTTTCGTAAACCGAGTAACCAAGACATGTTAGAACTCCAACCTGTTTCTTGTATTGTTATATATAAGCCGGATGGAAAAAAAATAACAGTTAGCAGGTTTGCATAGATGAGCAATTCAAAAGTGGTCATTAAAACATTAATTGCTAAGCGAGTATCTTTTTTCAGCATATAATCTATGAATAAATATAAACCGATATTTGTAAGAGCATAAGAAAAAGCTCTATTAATTTCGCTAGGATGAGCAATAACAGTACTCAAAACAATGGTAAGCACAAAAAAAATGGTAAGCATTGCCGGTAATGACATTTTCTTAAACTTAATACGCATTATTAATATTACAAAAAAAGAAAATACTAACCAATAATTAAACAAACTATTAACTGATGGTATTCGAGAAAAATAAACAGGTTGTACAAATGGAAAAAATAAAAGCATCCAAAAAAACAAGATTGGATTAATTTTCATTATTTTTTTTGATTTACCAGATATGTCCAATGATAACAATTTTATCCTCCGAAATATAGATAGCTAAAATCAAATGCTTCCTTTAGTGGAAATCATAAAGATATAGAAAGTTTATGAAATTCCTCAGATATCTCAACTTTCGTAAGCGCCCAGTCGGTATCTTTTTGAATACCTTTATTAGATTTTCTTAACCTTGATGAATTATTTAATAAATCATCAACGAAAGATGCTGACTCTAATTTAAAAACATCAATATCAGTAAATTTTTCAATATCAATACAGATAAAAGCATCACCTTTATTGGGACTTTTATCCATATATCTGGTGCCAAGAACATCGCTATTAATTACGCCTCCGATTAGAGGGCCAGCCATAATAGATACTAATATACTGATTAAAGCACCTCTTATACCGCCGCCATATGGTAATAATCCTCCAGCAAGAGCTTCTTTGGGATCTTCGGTCATATTTCCGTTTGAATCAACAGCCAGCCCCACCGGAATTTTTTCTCCCTTTTTATCTGCTTCAAAAAGAAACGCCCTTGAAACAGAAGATGTTGAAAAATCTGCTGTATATAACTCTTCTCTCAGCGGAAAAGAATATGATATTGGATTCGTACCTAGTAATGCCTTTGAGCCTCCAGGTAACGAAACTGCCGGAGAAGTTGTGCACATTGCAATACCTAGCATCCCTTTTTTAGATGCAATTTCTGAATAATATGACATTGATCCAAGATGCCCGGCATTTATAACCCCCACATAAGAAATCCCTGTTTCTTTTGCGAGATTTACAGCAATATTCATTGCTTGATGGCCTACCGGTTGGCCAATATAATAATTAGCATTAAGATTTGCAAATGCAGGTCCCGAACTGACAATATCTATTTTAGGAGTTACATTAAGACTTCCGCATTCAATTCCGTCAATTATTTGAAATATCCGCTCTATTCCATGATTTTTGTGCCCCCTTAACGTACCATCAATCATTATCTCGGCTGTTAACACAGAGTCTTCATGATTTACCCCATATCTTTTAAGAACATAAGTAATTGTATCTCTTACTGATGAAATTGAGCATAATCTCATACTGTTATCCATTTCAAATTACCTCAAACTGTTTTTTCGCTTTAACATAATCATGATAAAAATCTATTTCCCGCCAAATACAACCGTTTACATCTACCGTCCTATTGCGATAAATCTGATCATCATTAAATGAATGAAAAATGCGTTCAAAATTTAATGCATGTTTTCCTTCATCTATCATTTCATTCAATCTAGCACTAAACACTTCAATTGCATTACTCCTGACTTTAGACAATCCTAAAGATTCACAGCTTCTAATATTTTCCGGCAAATCAGGCCCATATTCCAAAATATGACCTTCGTCAGATAATTTAAAAAAGAAATCACCATCTAATGTTCTAGAACTATCTACTGTCATTGTCAATGGATTATCCTGAACCATCAATATTTCAACAATTTTCTTTTCAAACACGACGTCAGCACTGAGAATTATTACATCATCATTTAACTCCTCTTTGGCAAACCATAAACTAACAATATTGTTTGTTATATCATAGAACGGATTATGATAATACCGGACTTTTAAGCCAGCTAAAGCTTCTTTTATATTTTCAGATTTGTAACCAGTGCATACAATCGGCTCAATGCCTAATAAAATGAAAATTTCAACGGTATTTCTAATAATTGACTTTTCATTGATAATTAAGGTTGATTTGGGTACTTCTCCTATTTCGTTGGAAATCCGGCACCCTTTACCGGCTGCCATAATTATTGCTTTCATTATCCTTTTCTCCTCTTTATTTTTCAGGAATCAGTGTAATAATTTCATTGATAGACATACATCTTTCATCTGCTTCTAATGCTCTTTTGTTCCTCAATATCGTTTGCGCCGTTTCCATCATTGCCGGAAAGGCACTTCTTATTAATTGATTTGCATAAATCACAATATTAATGCCTTGCTTCATACACTCTTCCTCGGTGACTGACGAAAACGATGAAGGTACAACAACAAGAGGTGTCGATTTATTATTTTTCCTAAATTCTCTTGAAAATTCAAATACTTCAGTGGGAGTCTTTTCCCTTGAGTGAATCATGATTCCATCTGCACCAGCTTCAACAAAAGAATATGCTCTTTTAAGCGCATCATTCATTCCCTTTCCTAAAATTAAGCTCTCTATCCGGGCGATAATCATAAAATCTTTTGTTTTCAAAGAATTCTTTCCTTCTGAAATTTTCTCACAGAATGAAACTATATCAATCTGAGTCTGCTCTACATCATTGCCGAATAGTGAATTTCTTTTCAACCCGATTTTATCTTCAATAATAATTGCAGACACCCCTAATCTTTCAAGTGTTTTTACAGTATAGGAAAAATGCTCTGTCATTCCGCCAGTATCACCATCAAATATAATAGGCTTTGTCGTTACTTCCATGATATCGTCTATCGTTCTGATTCGCGAACTCATGTCAACAAGCTCGATATCTGGTTTACCCTTTGCGGTAGAATCACATAAACTAGATATCCACATTGCATCAAATTGGTTTGGCTTCCCGCAATCAAATATCTGTGCTTTTTCTGCAATAAGCCCTGTTATCCCGTTATGGGCTTCAATTGCTGTTATTAATGGTTTAAGCGATAACAACTTTTTTAATCGTCCGCGCCGGACATCGGGAATCGATGCCTGCTTTTTGCGCATATATTCTAAATGTTCATATTGAGAATTATACGTATAAGGAAATTCCACAAGTTTTCCACCATATGAGTTCAGAACTGAAATCGCTTCTTCTCTTAGTGGTTTCAGAAAACCTTCCTTCCAATCATCTCCATGCACTAATATGTCAGGTTTATGTTCCAGCAAGCATTCTTTATATCCTAAATAATCTTGTCTAACTACCCTCGCTACACCCTTTACACCTGAAAACATCTTAGCGCGCTCTTCGAAACATAGGAGGGGAAACCGCTTATAACTTGCAACGACCTCATCAGTGAGGACACCAATGGTCAGCTCACCTAATTCCGCCGCTTTTTGGATGATATCTATATGTCCGCCATGGATAGTGTCGGTACTTGTAACTAAATAAACTGTTTTTTTACTCATAATTTTTATCCGTTTCATCGACAGGAAATATTACTTCTGATGCATGGGCTGCTACTCTTTTTTCTACCGGGGGATAATCCATATAATCCTCACCATATATTTGTGCTAAATATTTTCTATATTCTATAGGAACCCTTATTTTAATATCTTCAAATGGTAATAAAACTCCATTACCAATCCAATCTATCGGAAAAATAGTTTTAAATCTATACTGACCCCATATTTGAGTAGTACAATATTTTGATTCTTCAATTGCATATTTTTTGAGTAATTTTTCTGCCGCCATAACTCTTTTTTTCTTATTAAAAAACCTTGAAATATTAAACTTATTTAGAAACCACACGAGAAAGCTTTCTAATGGGGGCCTTTTTTTATCTTGTATTACAAGTTTATCAAAAACAGAAATATTAAATAAAAATTTTTTAATTAGAAATAAATAAATATGAAAACGTCTTATTAATTTATTAGCAGGCAAACCATCTGCCGGGATTATAGCTATATTTGCATAATAATTCATTTTTTCTTTTGCAGTATGTGCTGATATTTTAACCCGATTATCAATAAGCTTTGAAACAGCATAAATATGATTTTCATCGTTTGTATATGTTCTTAGTTCATAAGGAGACTTCAAACTCATTGATGAAATTTCGAGAAATCTTTCATAATCACTTCTTGGCATAGATATATCAATATCATCATCCCAAGGAATAAAACCTTGATGTCTAACCGCACCTAAGACAGTACCACTGACAGCATAATACGTTAAATTATTAGTTTCACAAATTTTTATAAACTCTTTTAATATATCAAGTAATACTATTTGAAACTTCCGCAAATCACAAGCTTTTATATTTCCTTCCAAGATATTATCCTCACTTTTCATTTTATCGAATATAAAAAACTAAATAGATTTAACGCCGCTTCCACAACATCATCCATATCATAATATCGATATTCTGCAAGCCGTCCCAAGAAAAAGCTCTTTTCTTCATTTTCTGCTTTTTTGCGGTATTTCCCCGCAACAACTTTCCATTCTTCCGTTGGGAATGGATAATAAGGCTCTCCTTCATCACATGGAAATTCTTTGAGAATCGTTGTTTTACTGTGAACTTGTCCGGTTAATTTTTTAAACTCGGTTATACGAGTATAATCATAATCATTTGGATATCTCGTCGAAGGCGCCGGTTGATATGACTCCAAATCATGTGTCTCAAATTGCATCCTAACGCTTCGGTATCTTAACTCACCGTAACAAAAATCGAAAAAATAATCAATAGGGCCGGTATAAATCAAATTATCATATTCAATATGATTTATTATGTCTTTATAATCCGTTTTAAGCATGATGTTGATATTAGGATGGTCACACATCGCCTCTGCCATACGTGTGTAACCATAGAGCGGCTGACCTTGATATATATCTGTAAAATACCGTGTGTCACGGTTGTTTCTGAAAGGGATTCGTGATATCACTGTTTTATCCAGCTCTGCCGGTGAAACCCCCCATTGCTTTATTGTAAAATTCTTAAAGAATATTTCATAAAGCTCTATACCGGCATTGGAAAGAACGACATCTTCACTTGTACGAACATCGTCTATTGAAACCTTACGATTTTCAATAAACTCAAACATTTCTTCCGATGTTAAGTTTTTATTATATAATTGATTAATCGTCTCAATAGAAATAGGAAATGGTACATAATGACCATTCACATAAGACATTACACGGTGCTGATAATCTCTCCATTTCGTAAATTGGCTTAAATAATCATACACTTTTTTATTATTCGTATGAAATGTGTGCGGGCCATATTTCTGAATCAATATTCCATCATCATTATAAAAATCATATACGTTTCCCGCTATATGAGGACGTTTTTCAATAATCAGAACTTTTTGATTTAGAACATTTGCAATACGTTCAGCAATAGTTAAACCGGCAAGGCCCGCCCCTACGATAACAAAAGGATATTTCATTTTTACACTCCCTTATAATTTTTCTCAATGAAATCAACCATTTTGCCATATGTTATATCAGCGCGGAAAGATTTATCATATAAGCTACGTGCATTTTGCTTCATCATCTGTAATTTTTGCGGTTCTTTTTTTAATTGAATAATTGCATTAGCAAGTTCATCAGCATTTTTATAATGAATACCGCATTTTTCACAATCAATCATTTCTTTCATTACCCCTGTCGGTTGCAAAAGAACTGTAATGCCTAACGCAAGATATTCACAAAATTTATTTGGCATAGACCATTCATAATTATTTCCAGGACGGTATGCCATTAATCCTGCTGACGATAATTTGCCTAATGCCGCAATATGATTACGGTCAACCCAGCCCGGAAAAATAATATTATCTAAATCTGAAACAGACTTTTTTAATTTTGCTAATCTTTCTCCAACGCCGCAAATAACGAATTTTACTTCAACACTTTCATTATATAAAATCCTTGCTGCTTCTAAAACAGTTTCGATATCGACAGTAAAGCCGAATTGTCCAAAAAAACAACAAATAAAATCTTCCCGGGATAGGTTTTGGCTTTTCCAAAAATCGTAACATTGATTCTCTATATTAATATTTGTGTCAGGATATGAAACAAAATAAACATTATCATATTCTTGCCGTTCTCTTTTTGCATACTTTAACGCCCATTCAAGAAATCTTTCCGAAGTAGCAAAAATTCCTTTTGCTGATTTTAGTGTTTTTGCCAGCATTAATTTATAAGGTATAATGCCTATCTTAAGAAACGGACGTATTTTCTTACTGCAAAACTCAAGGTACATATCCGGAAAGGTATCACGCACATCAATAAACAACGGAACTTTCATTTTTCTTGCGTACTTTGCTGCTGTTGTTGCAGCTTCAATTGATGGCATAGAAGATAATATGATGTCTGGCGGCTGTTCCTTAAGCATTTGATTATATAATTCACGTTTCTCACGCGCATGATGCTTTATTCGTTTGAAACTCATATTCTTTGTATATCTGTAGGAATGAATCATCTTTAAAATAAGATTTTCATTAATTCGTAAATCTTTATTTTCATTATATCGAAACTCTTTTGTAAAACGATTCAAGGTAGAGCACCACCATGTGACTTGGTGTCCTTTTGAAGCGAATATTTCAGCAATAAGCCCCATCCGAAGCAATCTCGGATTTTCGCCATCGCATGGAAGTATTTCATCCATTCTTACCAGCCAAATATTTAATGATTGTCCAGTTTTCGTATTCAAGCCGCCCCATCCCCACTGATTACTGCCCCAATAGTCTTAAAGAAAATCATCGTGTCCGTTATCAAACTCCGCTCTTTAACATATTTCCAATCCATTTCCATCCATTCATCAAATTCAATATTATTCCGGCCGTTTACTTGCCAATAACAAGTTAGGCCCGGTCTAACAAGGAGACGCCTTTTATGTAAAGCGTTACATTGCTTTGTTTCATAGGTCGGTAACGGCCTTGGGCCGACAATACTCATTTCACCTTTAATGATATTGAGAAGCTGTGGTAATTCATCGATTGATGTTTTCCGGATAAAATTTCCTACTTTTGTTATGCGGGGGTCATTTTTCAGTTTGAAAGCCGGGCCGCTTTGCATTTCATTGTATACCAATAAATCCGCATGCATATCCGGTGCATTTTTGCACATGCTCCGGAATTTGTACATGAAAAATTCTTCTCCATCTTTGCCGGTCCGTAACTGACGGAAAATAACAGGGTCGCCGTCTTCCAGCTTAATTAAAATCGCTACGATTAGGAAAACCGGCGAAAGCAGAATTAAAGCAGCTATCGATAATAGGATATCTAAAGTACGTTTAACTGCCTCATATGCTTTTGATTTGATATGTACGTCATGTTCTACTATCGTTTCAGCTTGATATACAAGCTTTATAGCCGGAGCTTCGGCGTGTAATTCCATTGTTTTAATCATTTCTGATTTTGACATAGCTTCCATCATTTGCCCCCCCATTAATTGACTCTTATTTAATTAATGCATTTAATTCAATTTCATAATTATTGTTTTGATAAACATTAGCAAGCTACGTTCCGCGAGGTGTCTTGCACAAAACCCGATTTGTGTGCAATTTTACCTTATATCCCTAGTTGTAAGGTGAATCGGCGCCGGCTTACCGGCGCCTTCACCGCTTGAAACCAATTCACTCATTACCTACTTGCCAAGCACTTCATGACTGTGCCTGACGAAACGAGGCTTCTTCTTTTTTTCAAAACTAGTTTCGACTCGCTTAAAGCGAGATTTGTATGGGACATTAACGCGAATAGCGTTAGCCCATTAAAGAGAATTGTTACGCAATTCTCTTTAAACTGATGCCGCTGGGCATCAGTTTATCAGTTTTTTTATTCGCCGGTTTTAGGCGCTTTAATACCAACTGCTGCTACGTCAGCAGCATCTACTACTAAGACCATTACCGGTGAAAAACTGGTAAATGTGGCAACAACTGTTAAATCATCACCAAGAATACCACGGCCAACTACTTCCCAAATGCCATCTGCTTTTCTGTGCATAACGATGACATAATCGCCGGCTACTGCATTGTTCACTACGATCGGAACTTGCAATCCGCCGCCCGGGATTTCGCCGCTGAAATTCATGTTAAATACTGCCGCAAGCCTTGCTGCTTCGGGAATTGCATAGGTCGTAAGGAAATCATCCTTATTAGCTAATAAATCCTTCGCGTGATCAGCCAAAGTGCTTGATGCCGCAACTGTTGAAACATCGGCTACAGCAATTGATACTGCAGTTACAGGTGCCGGTGTCGTTGAAGGAACATAAGGTGCATCAGTTTTGACTTCCGGTGCCGCAGGTGCCTTAGGGCTTGTGCTTGCAAAAGCTGAAAGCGACAGGGTTACTATCAAAATTACTGATAATAACAGGGCGTAAAATCTTTTCATGGGGACTGTACCTCCTTTCTTGAATGATTGGTTTCTATATTAGCACATCGGAATGTGTTAATACCTTAATAATTTAATTTTTAGTTTATTACTTCGCGATAAAATGTATTAATGATTAGTTCAATTAATTCTTCTTCATCGACCCGAAATTCTTCATATATGCCCGGTTGTGTGATTTCCCCGGCGACCGATACCATATCTTTCTCTGAAAACGAACTACCTAATACCGCAGTACTTAGATATGCAACCTGGTCGGCGGTAATGCTGGTCACAACATGCTCATTTACTATCCCAAAGAGTTTAAGCGGGAAAGTAATATTTCCCCTCGTTTTTTCCTTTATTCTTTGAAAGAATGCTAAAATGTATTGCTTTTGCCTGGCCATCCGCAAATTGTTTGATTCACTAATGTCTGTATTGCGGTACTGAACATAATAAAATGCTTCCCGCCCCATCAGGGTCAAGCTATCTCCTGCTTTAAGCCTGGGCATTCTTGCAGTCAGGTCTTCAATAACAGTTACAGGTACGCCAGCGGCGGCATCATTCAATATTTCAATAGTAAACCAATCCAATGCCCCCGATCCGTGAATAGGGATGCCATATAGTAACTCTGATATTGCTTCCTCCATCAAGCGGATACTTACCTCGCGCCCATCGCCATAAGCATACTGGAGAGCGAGCTGCATTTCATAAACTCCGGTATAAAAACCGCCTTGATCGTAAGTTCTCACCGGTACCATGATATCACGGGAGAGGTTTATCATTTTAAGTGATTTAGCTTTTTCATCTAAAACCACCAGAGCAATCATATCGGCTTGGCCGCCCTCGCCAGGTATCTTTATTTCTCCGATACCATCACGGCTATCGACTCCGAGGACCAGGAAATTCATAATGTCCTCATTATATTCATATACCTGGCCTTTATAAACTAACCGGCCTTCAGGTAATTCCTCGTAATCATCACCAAGCCCCATCCCCATGATATTCTCTTGCAATAATACTATATCGGGTTCACCATAAGAAGCAGCATATTGGTTAAGTCTTGATTTTCCGTAACTTTGATATCCTTTAAATAATAAGAAGAACACTAAAATCAAGAGCAGGAATGTCCCTATGCTTATGACAATATAACGGAACCTCCTTTTTTTGCCCTCCATTGTATCACGGTCGGTAAGGATAGGAAAATTAACTCCGTCTATTTCGTGTTCTGTTTGTTCATTTATGTTTTTTTGCCCCTCATTCATTGCTGTACCCTTAATTTATTAAAACTGCCTGGACTAATAAGCGTTTATCATCCTCTCCGCTTATACATGTCACCAGGGTGATGATTTTGTCATCATTGGTTATAATCATATCTTTATCTATATTTGCGCTAATATCTCGAATATCAAATATCCCTTTTAAGTAAGCGGCATAAACATCCGGATTATGAAAGTTAAAGCTGTACATCAGGTGCCGGTCATCATACACATAGGCGGCAAAAATTTTGTAACGTAATTCTCTATCGGGCATATAAATGATGATATCGCGGTTTTTTTCGAAAAAGTCACTTTTCCTGAACTCATGAAGCTTTGCAAACATCGTGCCGTTTCTCATATTGTGGCCATAGATAACTGTATGGGGGTCACTAAAATCCTTGGCATTCATTTTTTCGGTATAAATACAACCAGGTAATCCAAATGAACCGTCGATATTGTAATTAAGGTATCTCGTATCATCAGTCGGATGTTGGAGAACCGGGTAATCAATAATGGTTCCCGGTACTGTTATCCAAGCATAAACATGGTCGTTCACCGCCCATAATGACTCAAAATCAATCGGCGGGGTATACTGCTCTTCTTCCACTCTATTACTCGGGACGGCTTCATTTCTTGCCCCGGCAAAAACGCTGAAGATTTCTTCTTCGGTCATCGCCGCAACTGCTGCGGGGACTTCGTTGATTTCTTCATTAATTTCTTCCGCAACCTCTTCGATAATAGCAGGTGTTTCAATATCAAGCACCGGTTCGTTTAGAATCGGGGCGCCTGATAAGGCCCGGGCAAGGAAATATGTAGCAAAAATCCCGCCGATACCTAACACGGTGAAAGTAATTTTTCTGATAAGCATCATTTTTTTACTATTGTTTGTCATCAATTAATTCCCATAACTACCATAATAATTGCCGTAATACTTCCCATAATAACCTTTTTTGCCAAGATTAACTTTGTTGAGCACGACACCAAGAATACGGCATCCGGCTTTTTCCAACTGTTCCTTAACCTTTTGGGCAAAACGGTAACTGACGTTCCCTGATTCGATAACAAGCATCACACCATCGCAAACTTTTGCAACAACGGCACCATCAATAACACTGCCGATCGGGGGGGTATCAATAATGATATAATGATACTCCTTGCGGGCATTTTTAACGATTTCCTTAAAGCGTTTGTTACCAAGAAGCTCACTTGGGTTCGGTGGTACGGGGCCGGCGAAAACCATCTCCAGGTTCGGCACATCGGTTTTGCAGCGGATATCATCAAATGTACTTTTGCCGACAAGGGCATGAACCAAACCTAAACGGACCCGCCCTCTTTTGTGCAAACCACGCATTACTGATTTTCTTAAATCGGCATCAATTAAGAGGACCCGGCTTCCATTTTCAGCGAAAGCCCGCGCAAGGTTGTAAGAAGTAGAGCTTTTCCCTTCATTTGCCGCGCAGCTCGTAACTGCAACCACGCGAATATCTTCACCGGAAAACTCGACATTACTCCGCAATGTTTTGTATGCTTCTCTGACATGGAAGTCCATTTCTACTTTTTTAAGCTCTATTTCTTGCATTTCAATCTCCGTTATGTCTAAGATAAACTCTTCATACTTTTATGCGATAATGATAATATCATCATCGCCATCATTCTTTTCATCGAAATTAGCATTTTCCGCTTTATCTACTTCCGACATTATCTTGTTGAATGTCTCCGTAACCTGCTTGTCATGCGCTTTTAACCCCTTTTTCTTCTTCTTGTCATTTTCCATAATCGGCACCATTGCTAAGGTGCTAAGTTCTAAATAGCGGGTAACATCATCGCTGTTTTTGAGGCTGTCATCAAGAAAGAAGCGAATCAGGATGACCCCGACAGCAAGAATTGCACCGGCCATTGCACCGATGAGGGTATACATGGTGACATTCGGGGCTGACGGCGACTGAGGCAGATTCGCATATTCAGCGACGTTAACTGCTTCAACATTCATAACATTCGTGATATGCTCACTGGAAGTATCGCGGATGGCATCAGCAATATCACGGGCCCTAACCGGAATTGTATCTGTCACAGTTATCGATACGATCCGTGAATCATTCGTAGTCATTACATTTACATTGTTCGCAAGTTCACCGTAGCTAAGGTCAAGGCCAAGGGCGGCGATGACCTGCTCTAAAACAAAACGGCTCTTGATCAATACCACATAATCTCTGGTCAACTGGCCGGAAAGCTGCATGTCACTTAAAGTAACATTGTCACCACTCTGGCGGCTTAAGACAGCTATTTGAGTTGTCGATTTGTAAGTCGGGGTAATCATAAAATGGCTTATCAGAAAAGTCGCCAATGCCGCAAGAAAAAGCCCGCCAAGAATAATCCAAAAGCGGCTAAGCAAAAGCGACATTATTTCCCACAAATCTATTTCAACTACATCATTACGGTTTTCCATTACAAAAGTTTCCTCGCATTTTCGTATAATAACCGGCTGGTATAATCTGCGCCGTATTTTCTGTTCAAGTAGGAGCCGCAAACTTTTAAATATGGGCCTCTTCTTCTATTACTATGGGCATCCGTTGCAACGAAATCTGCTAGTTCATTCTTTAATAAATACTTCGTGAACTTTGTTTTCTCTAGCACTGCTTCGGCATTTATCTGAATCATAATGCCATAATCACGGAGAGTAAAAACCCGGTTTCTTTCTTCGCGGCCTTTATTCAGGCATTCATAACGTTCGGCATGAGCCAGAATCGGCTGATAACCGGAACTTTTCAAGTTAAAAAGCCCATCTTGTAATTCGTCCCATGTTGCCCAGGGAGCGAACTCAACCAAGACAAAATCCGAAGCTGCCAATGTTTTGGCTCGTCCCTCTTCCAATGCGGAAAGGGCCGATTCGGTATAGAAAAGTTCATTGCCGCTATGTAATTTAATCCCAAGCTTTTCAATAGCTATGCGCGTATTCAGCTCATTTATCAGCTCAACGGCTTTATCATTGAGTTTTTCATTGATAGAAAAACTATCTTTTTTCTCTTGCGGGCCGGACATCCCTTCTTTATAATGAGGGGTGCAGATGATTGTCCCGATCTGATTTTCAGCGGCTAACCTGAGTAATGCCATCGCACTTTCAAAATCCCGCGGCCCATCATCAATTCCCGGTAAGACATGGGAATGAATATCAATATATTTTTGCGATTTGTCCATAGCTTCCTTTAGTTTATCATTGATTAAACTGTTTTGCAACGTTTTTTTACAATTTCCATATCTTGCATTATCTATATTTTGTGGCCGGTAAGTTGGAATTGGTATTAGATGGTACCAGATATTGAAAAAACGTTCCTTCCGAATATTCATATAAAATATAAAATCGCCTCTTCTGACCTTGCCTGCCGACTAAATTTCAGTCTAACACACACAATGCCTGAAGAGGGCGAATGTATAGAAATCTAAACAAAACTTTTTCTGCTCTAAGAATTGTTTATCTTGATTTCTTATAGATATTCGAAGGATGGAATTTTTACTTATAAATCTTCATTATCAAGTTTGTTCCAGTCATCCCAGCTTTTCCATTCTTTATTTGCTTCTAAATCTTTCTTTGTTTTGGTTCGTTTATACCAGTAGATGGCACCGGCAAGTAAACTGCTCAAAATAATAATGAATAAAATCACACTAAAAGCATTCATTGACACCGTATTTTCCGGATATACATATTCAACGGCCCGTGATACCACCGGAGTGGGTTCGGGTTCCGGTTCAGGTTCTTCTTCCGGTTCCGGCTCAGTTTCTTCTTCGGGTTCTTCTTCCGGTTCCGGCTCCGGTTCGGGTTCAGGTTCCGGCTCTTCTTCGGGTTCTTCCTCCGGTTCCGGTTCGGGTTCAGGGGCAGCTTGAACAGCAATCGGTGCGTTTGCCCCGGTATTAACGGTCAGCGCGCGTTCGCCCAGCCCATTTTCATCAGCCGCCGCTATAAATGTCGCTGATACCACCCGGATATTTGTATTCCCGCCCCTAAGCGGAGTGAAGCTAAGCATGTTACGATGTGAAGTCGAACTGCCTGACCCGCGCAAATAAAGGAGATTGCCGGCACGTTCACTTGCACCGCTTCGATACTCCAAAACCGATGTATCATATTCCAAAACTATTTCATAGCTTCCAATTGGCATCTCGCTATTTGCATAAACACCAAAGTTCGCGGAACGCCCTTCATTCCAGTTGTATCTTGCCGAACCAAAAACAACCTCGCCTTCCCATACTATATTCGTTTCAGTTGCCGGTTCAGCTATTGGTGCGGCAGGAGGTTCTGCGGGGGCAGGTTCAGCGGCAGAGTTTTCCGCCTGATTAGTTTGGTTTTCCTGCTGTGCCGTATCTTCGGTTGCATGCACGGGAAAAGAAAATATTATCAGAGCTATAAAAATAATTATTATCGTTTTTAAATATTGTAGTTTCACTTAATTATTTCCTTAGTTATTTTTATCTTCTTTATTTCATCTATCAACGCCCGGTCAGAATCAAGGCAATTGCCTCATAGTCTGCATCAGTTGGAATGAGGTGATTCCCAACCCGAAGCCGGCGGGAATGGCCGTTATCCATAAGGTATTGATTGTATTCGGAAGCTGATAATACTAATCCGGCTTCAGCAAGGCGGTTGCTGACACGGAAAGAATCATCACCGCTATTAATCCGGATTGTAATTTCTTCGCCCGCTTCCGATGGTGTGATGCCTGTCTCTTGAGACGGGTTTGAGTCCGGAGACGGCGTGGGGCTTGCTTCCGGGGATGAAGTGGGTTCCG